>CEUZ01050048.1_pt1 | contig 36589 bp, 30 predicted proteins | sample 361511 | NCBI WGS metagenome assembly CEUZ01 (sample SAMEA2622822, study PRJEB7988) | marine metagenome | biome: marine biome (ENVO:00000447); feature: surface water layer (ENVO:00002042); material: "saline water (ENVO:00002010), including plankton (ENVO:xxxxxxxx)" | depth 5 m | reverse complement strand
TTTTATAAAAGCTTCAAAATCAAAATTAAAAAATATTTTAGAAGTAAGCAATGAACCCCTTGTTTCTTCTGATTTTAATCATAACCCAAGCTCAGCAATAGTTGATACCTCATTAACAAAAGTAATAGATAACAAAATGGCAAAAATATCTGCCTGGTACGATAATGAGTGGGGCTTTGCCTGTAGAATGTGTGATTTGGCTAATTATTTCGGCAAGATTTAATTGTCTCATGCCAAAAATAAAACAGCTAGACAGCGAACAGAATATAGAAGGAAAAAGAGTATTATTAAGAGTAGATTTCAACGTTCCGTTAGATAATGATTCTATTACAGAAGATTCCAGAATTCAAAAAGTATTACCCACTATAAAATCCTTAATAGATAAAAAAGCAAAAGTAATAATTATTTCACACTTGGGAAGACCCAAAGGTAAAATAGTTCCTGGATTAACATTAAAGCCAATTGCAAAAAAACTATCTGGCTATCTTAATCAAAATGTAACTTTTTTGGATAAGAACATTGGAGAAGATGTAATTCAAAAATCAAAGCAAATACCCAATGGCAAAGTTTTGTTGTTAGAAAATTTAAGATTTTGCAAGGAAGAGGAATTAAATGACGATTCTTTTGCTAAAGATCTTTCAAAAAACGGAGATATTTATATTAATGAAGCCTTTTCTTGCTCTCATAGGGCTCATGCCTCTGTCAGCGAAGTAGTAAAACATATTAGTTCATTTGCTGGAAAAATACTTTTTGAGGAAGTGAATTTTATACAAATGCTTACTTCTAATGCTAAAAAACCTGTTACTTGCATTATTGGTGGATCAAAAATTTCTAGTAAAATTGGAGTTTTGTCTAATTTAATAAAAAAAATGGAAACTATTGTCGTTGTAGGAGCTATGGCAAACAATTTTATTAAGCACAAAGGATACAATATTGGAAAATCAATGTTTGAAAAAAATCAAGAAAACTTGCTAAAAGATATTACTGAAAAGTGCAAAATAAATAACTGCAGTCTTGTTTTGCCTGAAGATGTAATTGTTGCAAAAGATAAAAAATCTAAAGGTATGCTAAAAACTTTAGATAAAATAGATGATACTGATTTAATTTTGGATATAGGAGAAAAAACGACAAATAAAATTTCCAAAATAATTGATAAATCAAAAACAATTTTATGGAATGGCCCAGCTGGATATTTTGAAGTTGATGAATTTTCATCAGGAAGTAATAAAATTGCAAAAAAAATATCTGAAAATACTAAAAATAAATCAATTATATCAATTGCTGGTGGTGGAGATACAGTTGCCGCAATAAATAAATTTAATTGCTCGGATGGATTCACATACATCTCAACTGCTGGTGGAGCCTTTTTAGAACTTCTTGAAGGAAAAATTTTACCTGGTATAAAAGCATTAGAAACAAATGAGTGAAATAGAGAATATTGCAAAACAAATGGTAGCAAAAGGAAAAGGAATATTGGCTGCTGACGAAAGTACTGGCACTATGACAAAAAGATTGTCTAGCGTAAATGTAAAGTCAACTTCAGAAAATAGATTAAAATTTAGAGAAACTTTGTTTTCAGCAGAAGGTATGAAAAATTATATAGGTGGAGTGATACTCTACGATGAAACTATAAAACAGAAAAGTTCATCTGGAAAAACTATACCTGAACTAATAAAAAGTTTTGGATCTATTCCTGGAATTAAAGTAGATACCGGTGCAAAAAAATTAGCTGGCTCTCCGGAGGAAAAAATTACTGAAGGATTAGATGGACTCAGGGAAAGATTAGCTGAATATTATAAATTGGGTGCGAGATTTACAAAATGGAGAGCTGTATATAATATTTCAGAAAAATATCCTTCAGAATTAGCTATTAAGTCAAATGCTCATGCGCTCGCAAGATACGCGGCGCTAGTTCAAGAAGCAAAAATGGTTCCAATAGTTGAACCGGAAGTTTTAATGGACGGGGAACATAACATAATGAAGTGCTATGAAGTCACAGCTAAAGTTCTTAAAGAATGTTACAAGGAATTAAAACTGCATAACGTAAATCTTAAGGGAACAATATTAAAACCAAATATGATTTTACCAGGAGTCAAAGCAAAAAATAAAAGTAACTCTACCGAAATATCTAAATTAACACTTAAGTGTTTAAAAGAAAACGTACCTACAGAAGTTCCAGGAATAGCTTTTCTTTCAGGTGGCCAAACAGAAATTGAAGCTACTCAAAATTTAAATGAGATTAACAAAATTAATGATACTAATTTTTTAATTAGTTTTTCCTACGGAAGAGCTTTGCAACAAAGTGCTCTGAAAAATTGGGCAAAAGATATTAAGGACACTAGCAATACCCAAAAAATTTTTAATCATAGATCTAAAATGAATGGACTTTCTACTTCGGCAAAATGGAGTATCAACCTAGAAAAACAAATAACAGCCTAATTAAAATTGAAAAGATATATTTATTTAATTTCACCTGAAAAAATAAGGGAAGCTAAATTTTATCAAGATCTAAATGAAGTATTAAAAACCAATAAAATTAAATATTTCCAATTAAGACTTAAAAAACTATCTAACAAAAAATTATTAAAAATATCTAAAAAAGTAAAAAAAATAGTTAAAAAAAATAATGTTAAATTTCTTATCAATGATAAGCCGCTTGTTGCAAAAAAAATTAACGCTGACGGATGTCATATTGGACAAAAAGACATAGATTTTATTGCTGCTAGAAAAATTTTGGGGAAAAATAAAATTATTGGTGTTACTTGTCATAATTCTAAAAAATTAGCTCTTAAAGCAAAAAAATATGGAGCAAATTATGTTGCGTTTGGATCTTTTTTTAAATCTTCTACAAAAAAAACTGCTTTTAGAGCCAACTTGGGAATATTGCGTTGGGCTAAAAAAAAAATTAGTATGCCCACCGTTGCAATAGGTGGAATTAATAATTCTAATTATAAAAAAATTCTATCAAATGGGGCGAATTTTATAGCTTGCTCAAATTATGTTTGGAATAATAAAAAAATAAATCCTGTTTCGGCTATTAAAAAATTTAAATAAAAATGAAAATATTAGGAAATGAAATTAAAACTGGAATGGTAATAGATCACAAAGATGATCTATGGACAGTTCTAAAAACTCAACATGTTAAACCTGGCAAGGGTGGTGCTTTTAATCAGGTAGAACTTAAAAGTGTAAAAAGAGGAACTAAATTAAATGAAAGATTTAGATCTAGTGACACTGTAGAAAGAGCAATTTTAGATGATAGAAAATTTAATTTTCTTTATGAAGATGAAAACAGCTGTCATTTTATGGACCAAAGTAATTTTGAGCAAATTGCTATTAATAAATCTTTATTAGGTGAAAAAAATAAACTACTTAAAGAAAGCATGGAAGTTAACGTTCAATTTTATGAAGATCAAGCTCTATCAGTAGTATTGCCAACTACTGTGGAATTAACTATTGAAACAACAGATGCAGCTATAAAAGGACAAACGGCATCATCTTCTTATAAACCGGCTGTATTAGAAAATGGAATTAACATAATGGTTCCACCTTTTATAGACTCGGGTGATAAAGTTCTTATAGATACAAGAACTTTAGAATATGTGAAAAAAATATAATATGAAACTTTCCTCTCCTCATTTTAATGTGATGTATAAAGCTTGCAGAAAAGCAGCAAAAAATATTATTAGAAATTTTGGTGAAATAGAAAATTTACAGGTATCTTTAAAAGGTCCCGGTGATTTTGTTACAGCATCTGATAAAAAAGCTGAAAAAATCATTATAGAAGAATTGCAAAATGCTAGACCGGATTATTCAATACTAAGTGAAGAAATTGGAGAAATAAAAAATGACGCTAGTTTTAAATGGATTATTGATCCTATAGATGGTACTTCAAACTTTCTTCATGGAATACCACATTTTGCAATATCAATAGGACTTGAGCACAATAAAGAAATTATTTGTGGAATTATTTACGATCCTATTAAAGATGAAATGTTTGCGGCAGAAAAAGGAAAAGGATCTTATTTAAATAATCAACGTATACGAGTCTCCTCGCGATATAAATTAAAAGACTCTATTATTTTTACAGGTGGCCCAAGATTCAATGCCAAAGATAAAGACGCAAGTTTAAAAGAATATATGAAATTTTCTTCTATAGTTACAATACCAATAAGAAAATTAGGCAGCGCATCATTAGACATGGCTTACGTAGCGTCAGGAAGATGTGATGGTTTTTGGCAAAGAAATCTAAATTACTGGGATATAGCAGCTGGTATAATAATAGTTAAAGAGGCTGGAGGTTTTATAACTGATACAAAGGGAGGGAACAAATATATTGAAGATAAAAATATTTTGGTTACTAATTCCAAAATTAGTGACGAAATGATTGAAGTTTTGAGATAATTAATTTATTCTTGTTATGTAATTTATTTTGTTGTAGTAAACTATTTTAAATATGAAAAAAAACATACATCCAAACTATCATAAAATTAAGGTGACAATGACTGACGGAAGTCAGTTTGAAACTATGTCTACTTGGGGAAAAGAGGGGGATAATTTGAAGTTAGACATTGATTCAAAATCTCACTCGGCATGGGTAGGAGGAACACAAAAAATTTTGGATAAGGGTCGAGTAAGCAAATTCAATAAGAAATTTAGCAATTTAAGATCTAAAACAAAAAGCAGTTAATTATGGATAAACCATTTATGCCAAAAGCTACAGCTGTTTGGCTTGTTGAAAATACAAAAATAAGTTTTAAACAAATCGCTGATTTTTGCAATTTACATGAACTTGAAGTTAAAGGAATAGCAGACGGAGATGTTGCTAAAGGTATTAAAGCATATAACCCAATACTTGCAGGACAACTAACTAGAGATGAAATAGAAGCATGCTCTAAAGATGTTAATAAAGCTATAGTTTTAAATAAAAAAACTTTAGAAATTAAATCTGAAAAAAAGAAAAAGCGTTACATCCCTTTATCAAAAAGACAAGACAGACCAGATGCAATAGTTTGGCTAATAAAACATTATTCTCAATTATCTGATGGCCAAATAGCTAAGTTAGTTGGCAGTACAAAAAATACAGTTTCTTTAATAAAAAGTAAGAGCTATTGGAATTCTTCTAATTTAGTAGCAAAAGACCCAGTGGTACTGAATCTTTGCACACAAATTGATATACAAAAAGCTTTTGAAAAGGCTGAAAGAAGGATAGCTAGAAAGAAAAAAGAATTGGAAAAACAAAATCAAAAAGTAGAAGCTTAGAAATATTTATTTAAGTCTAATGAAAAAAAAATCGAATAGTTTAGTTGGTGTTATAATGGGAAGTAAGTCTGATTGGAGCGGTACTATGGAACATTGTAGCGATACATTAAAACAATTTGGAATTAAACACGAAGTAAAAGTTATATCTGCTCATAGAACACCGAAAAGACTACATAAATTTCTTAAAGATGCAGAAAAAAAAAAAATTGAAGTAATAATTGCTGCTGCTGGAATGTCTGCGCACTTAGCAGGTGTCACAGCTTCTTTAACTACTTTACCAGTACTAGGAGTGCCTACTGAAAGCAAATTAAAGGGCCTGGACAGCTTGCTCTCAACTGTCCAAATGCCTAGCGGAATACCTGTTGGAACTTTAGCAATAGGAAAAGCTGGTGCAGTAAACTCTGCTTTGTTAGCTGTTTCAATTTTATCTACAAGATATGGTGAAATACGCAAGAAACTTCAAAATTATAGAAAAAAATTTGAAAAAAAAGTACCAAAAAAACCCTTTTAAAATATCTAGACAAAAATTTTTATTAATGTTAGTTAATGCCTCTTTACCAGGAGGTAGTTATTAAAATAGAAGTAAAAGACAATAATGTGGATCAGGCTCTAAGAATCTTAAAAAGAAAGCTTCAGAGAGAAGGCTTTTTTAAGATATTAAAAATAAAGACTAATTACGAGAAACCTTCAGAAAAAAAGAAGAGAGAAAGATCTGAAAATATCAAAAGAGCAAAAAAAATCCAAAGGATGCGAAATTCAATATAATTTTCTTTTTTATTCTTCCTATAGTATATTTAGTAAACAATAGTAATTATCGCGGGGTGGAGCAGTCTGGTAGCTCGTCAGGCTCATAACCTGAAGGTCGTAGGTTCAAATCCTACCCCCGCAACCAAAAACAATGATTGAAAAAATCCCAATTCTTATTTTTATTTTTTCTCTTCTTTTGGCATTTTATTTTGTAATTTATTGGGGTTCTGGAAAAAAAAATAAATCTACTGAATCCTCAGAAATTAAATCTTATATGTTTGGTGTGCGAACCTTGATATTAATTCTTGCCATCGTAGGTTTTCTGTTATGGTTATTCTTATAAAAATTTTGATTTATTGACTATTGCTAAATTTTTTCCAAACATTCCAAAAAGCATTCTCAAGATAAGAAGCAAAACGTTTTGCATTAAATACCGGTGATTTTATAGCAATTTCTCTTAAATTTTTTCTAATTCTTGAAAGCTCTTCTATGTTTGTGGCAAATTTTTTTGCTTTGAATATATAATCATCTTTATTTTTAGCAATCCATTCTGGCATATTTAAATTTGAATTAATGCTTTCTCCAAAATGAAACATAAACCTATTCCCTTTTAATATAATAACAGGAACACCCATCCAAACAGATTCGCAGGTGCTTGTGTTGCCCTGAAAAGGATAAGGATCTAAAGCTATATCTATCTTTTTATAAATTTCTAATACTTCTTTTCTCGTTTTTGATTTTCCTTGAAAAATTATACGATTTTCTTCTATATTATTTTTTTTGAATCTAGAAAGAGTAGTTTTAATAATATTTGGATCATCAAAATCTCGGTTTTTTAGAAGGAGTTTTGAATTGGGAATTGATAATAAAATTTTTGACCATAAGTTAATAACATCATCATTTATTTTGGTTAACTTATTTACACAACCAAAAGTTATAAATTTATTTTTCAGGGCAGGTAAAGTGTTTACTTCTAAATTATAATTAGGTTCGGTAAAACATTGTGTAATTTCGGGTAATCTTAATATTTTTTCAATAAAATGATTTTCTTCATTTGATGGAATAGTGTGTGGGCTACCTATTAAATAATCAATTTCGGATATTCCTAAAGTTCCTTGGCTTAACCAACTAATTTGTATTGGTGCTGGTTTGTAAATAAATATTGGTAATCTATTATCAGCGGTATGACCCTGTAAATCCATTAAGATATGGATTCCATCATTAGATATTTGCTCGACAGCTTCCTTATCATTCTTTTCTTTAATAGAATTCCATTTTGTAAACAAAGATTTAAAATGATGAGAAAGTTCATCATTCCTATCCACAGTAGGGTATGCATATAATTTAAAATTTCTTTTTCTTAATTCTCTTATGGTGCTTAAGGAAAAATATCCGCCTGGGTGGTTACCAAAATCTGCTGAAACAAAACCAATTTTTAATATATTTGGATTTTTTTCATATTTATATTTAATAGAAATTTCTTTTTTAGATTTGCAGTTAATTCCAAATTTTTTTGCTTCTTCTAAATATTCTTTTGGATCCAAATCTAATTTATAATTTAAGTTTAATAATAGATTACTATATGCGTTTGCATAATCTGGTTTAATTTTTATAGCTTTATGATATGCATTAGTCGCCTCATCATGTTTTCCAAGATGGTGCAACAAATTACCAAAATTGTTGTAAGTTTTTTCATATTCAGGTTTAATTTCTAAAGCTTTTTTATAGAACTCTAGAGATTCATCAAATCTTGAGAGATCGCTTAAAATATTACCTAGATCATTGTAGGCTTGAACATAATCTGGTTTTGAATTTATAGCCTTTTTATAATTACTAATTGCTTCAGTTTTCTCTCCAAGAGCTTCACATGTAGCCGCTTTATTGTAATAAGCTTCAGCATAATCAGATTTAATTTTAATAGCTTTTTCAAAATAAAATAAAGAATTTTTTAATTCATTGTTTTCTTTAATTGCGCTTCCTAAATTATTATAAGCTTCGGCAAAATCATTTTTTAAATTTATTGCCTTATTATAATTTTCAATAGCTTCATCTATTTTTTTTAACTTTTGTAAAGCTACACCCAGATTATTGTAAGCCTGGGCATACTTAGGATTAAGTGACAATGCTTTTTTATAATTTTCTACAGACTCTTCTAAAAAATTTTGTGCTGCTTTTGCTGCTCCAAGAATATTATATAAAACTGAAGATTTTTTATATTTTATTAATAATTTGTGTATTTCCTTATTAGTATCAACAAATTTGTTAGAATTAAATAAGTTAAGAATAAATTCTATTTCTTTTTTTCCCGGATCATTTTGATCTTTTTTATGCAAATCTATCATCCAAAAAATTATATTAAAAATATTTAATTAATAAAATTAACAAAAATCTTGCCTTAAAAAAGGCTAATCTATATATTAATAGTTATACCCTTATATATGAAATTTAGAAATGAATATGATAGTTTAGGAAGTGTAAAAGTTCCGAATGATAGGTATTGGGGAGCCTCAACACAAAGATCAAATAAGCATTTTGATATAGGTGATTTTTTAGTTAGACCTATTGTCATTAAATCAATAGCAATGATCAAAAAAGCTGCGGCTATTGTAAATACGAGAAATAAAAACCTTGATAAAAAATTAAGTAAAGCAATTATTAAAGCTTCTAATGAAATAATTTCAGGAAAACTTAAAGATCATTTTCCCCTTAAAGTTTGGCAAACAGGGTCAGGCACTCAAACAAATATGAATGTTAATGAAGTAATAGCTAACAGGGCTATTGAAATACTTGGAGGTAAATTGGGCAGCAAAAAACCTGTTCATCCAAATGATCATGTGAACAAATCTCAATCAACAAATGACGTTTTCCCAACAGCTATGCATATGGCTATAGCTATCAGAACTAAAGGGAAATTATTACCCTCACTTAAATTATTAAATTCTCAACTTAAAAAAAAAGAAAAAGAATTTAAAAACATTATAAAGGTGGGAAGGACTCATTTGCAAGATGCTACACCAATTAGTTTGGGACAAGAATTTTCTGGTTATCATTCACAATTAAGTAAATGTATTAAAAGAATAGAAAGAGGGTTGGAGGAAATATATTTTTTAGCTCAAGGAGGAACGGCGGTTGGAACTGGTTTAAACACTAAAAAAGGTTTTGATAAAAAAATTGTTTTAGAAATAAAAAAAATGACAAAACTACCTTTTAAGCCAGCTCCTAATAAATTTGCAGCTTTAGCCGCTCACGACGCTATAGTAAATTTTTCTGGAACAATGAACACGACTGCTGTTTGTTTAATGAAAATAGCAAATGATATAAGATTTTTAGGTTCTGGTCCAAGGGCTGGTTATGGTGAACTTATTTTGCCTGAGAATGAACCAGGTTCATCAATAATGCCGGGTAAAATTAATCCAACTCAATGTGAAGCAGTTACAATGGTTTGTGTAAAAGTTATAGGAAATCACAATGGTATTACGATGGCTGGTTCTCACGGTCATTTCGAATTAAATGTATTTAAACCTTTAATCATTCATAACATTTTACAATCTATTCATATAATGGCTGACTCTTCTAAAAGTTTTGCAAAATATTGTGTCAAAGGTTTAAAGGCCGATAAAAAGAGAATTAAAAATTTATTGGATAATTCTTTAATGTTAGTAACAGCTTTATCTCCAAGAATAGGATATGACAATGCAGCTAAGATTGCAAAACTTGCTCATAAAAATGGAACTACTTTAAAATTTGAAGCAATTAAATCTGGGCTTATTTCAATTAAAGAGTTTGAAAAAATAACTGATCCTAAAAAAATGATAAAGCCTAGTTAGTTTGATTTTCCTCAGGAGTTATTGATTGCATAAATTCTTTAAGTTTCATGAAATTAAACAAACTGCTATAACCATTTTCTAAAAGAATATCATTAAATTCTCTTTCAAAATAAGCTAGGCTATCTTCATTATATTTATTATCATCTGATATTTCATTTAAACGTAAAAATAATTTTTCTAAATTAAAATTTCCTGAAATAAATAAATTATGGGGAATTTTTGGTTTATAATAAATTCCAAATTTATTATAGAATCTTTTTAAATTATCAATGTAAATATTCTTTTCAAACTTTAAGCTAGATACTTTATCTTGATTTTGAACAATTCCTGTTAAATCCGCAGCACCTAGTTTTCCTAGATTAAACAAAGCTTTATTGATTAAAATATCTCCATTAATAAATTCTATTTCAGATTCCAAAGATTTTACTATTTCGCGACCAGAAAATATTTTTTCTACAGAAATCCTAACAATACCATTAATTTTATTATTTACTTTGAATAAATTTTTTTTATCTTCATCACTAAGGTTAGCTAAAAATTTATGAACTTTGCTAAAATTGATACTATTAATATCAAAATTTAAATCAAAATTAAAATATGGTAAAAATATAATTTTGCCATTTAGTTTACCATCAAAAAAATTGCTTCTTATATTTGATTTTTTTATGTCAATTTGTGAATCTTTATAATCAAAAATAGCTGTAAATCTTTTTTCATTTTTTTTAAATAAGAAGTTTCCATTTTCTATACCTTCTTTTGTATTATCCTTGTCTATATTTATCTTGGTTAACAAACCTAAATTTGTAAGTTTTATTTTCAATAATTTTTTTTTATTTTTATTATCAAGCGTTAAAATAATTTCATCTCCAATAATATTTCCTTTTAGTTTTAATTTTGAATTTTTATTATTTGAACTATATTTTAATTTTATATTTTTAATGCTCGCAATAACTGATTTGTTATTAAAAATATTTAAAACACCTTTTCCTGAACTGATTCTTTTTACAAGAATTCTATCTGAAATAAATTTTTCATATTTTTTAAGATTATTTAAATCTAAATTTATTTGATATTCTTTTAGTTTTATTTTTTCTAATTTTATTTTATTTTTATTTAATAGGTTAAAAATTGATATTGTAGTTTGTAAATTTTGAAATTCTCCTATTACTCTATTAGTTTTTGAATCTTTTATTAAAAAACTATCGAACTGTAATCTCGGTGAAGGCAAAAAATTATATGATATATTTCCTTTTATAGAGCACTTTATTTCGCTCGTTTTACATATTTTGCTTTCAATATCATTTTTTTCATAATTAAAAAATATTGGAACATTTAAATAACAAATAACAATAAGCATTAAAGAAGCTAAAGTGTAGTAAGTAAATTTTTTTAAATTCTTAAATTGTAAAAACTTAAGAAGTTGACGTAAATTATTTTTTCTAAAAATAAATAATTTATAAATTCTATCAAATTTGTACCTTTGGAGATTTGTATATCTGCCTAAATCTAATTTAAAATATTTACTAAGCTTATTAATATTGTGTTTTTTGAAATTAATATCTTTTAAAACTGTGGAAAACTTATTTCTTTTAATATTGAAGTATTTCATTTATTTTAATTTAAATTGTTAAACTATAAATCTAATGGAAATTATCAAACAAAATTATTTAAGCAAGCTCAACAATAATCAAAAAGAGGCAGTATTAAATCCTGATGGCCCTTGTTTAATTGTCGCTGGAGCTGGGTCTGGAAAAACAAAAGTTTTAACTACTAGAGTGGTTCATATAATCAAGGAAAAGAAAGCTTGGCCTAATCAAATTTTATGTGTCACTTTTACAAATAAAGCCGCAAGAGAAATGCAGAATAGAGTGGCTGGTTTTTTAAATGAAAAAATTTCATCTCTACCTTGGCTTGGTACTTTTCATTCTGTTAGTGCTAAACTTTTACGCAGACATGCAGAATCGGTTGGATTAAATTCTCGTTTTACAATCATAGATCAAGACGACCAGATAAGATTAATTAAAAATATATGTAAAGCAGAAAATATTGATATAAAAAAAGTAGCTCCAGAATTTGTGCTTTCCTTCATTAATCAATGGAAAAATAAAGGCTTGCTTCCAAATAATGTAATTTCCAAAAGAGGTATCCCTTTGGAAAAATCAATATTAAAGGTCTACAAAATTTATCAGGAACGCCTTGGAATTTTAAATTCATGCGATTTTGGTGATTTAATATTACTTTGCGTAAAAATGTTTAAAGATAATAAAGATATATTAGAATTATATCAGAATAATTTTAAATATGTACTGGTAGATGAATATCAAGATTCTAACTTTGTTCAAAGTGAATGGCTTAATCTACTAGCAAAAAAAAGAAATAATATTTGTTGTGTAGGGGATGATGACCAATCAATCTACAGCTGGAGAGGTGCTGAAATAAAAAATTTTTTAGATTTTAACAAAATATATAAAAATGCAAAAATTATTAGATTAGAACAAAATTATCGCTCAACTCAAAATATACTTAGCGCTGCTTCAGGATTAATATCAAATAATAATGATAGGCTTGGAAAAAAATTATGGACAAATAGTAAAGATGGAGAATTAGTAAAACTTACCTGTTATAAAAATGGCAGAGAAGAAGCTACTGGAATTAGTGATATAATAGAGCAAAAACTTAAAAAAAAATATTCACTAAATAACATATCTATTTTAGTCAGAGCTATATTTCAAACCAGAGAATTTGAAGAAAGATTTTTAAAAATTGGTTTAGGTTACCGTGTAATTGGTGGAACAAAGTTCTATGAAAGAGCTGAAATTAAGGACAGTGTTGCTTACTTAAGAATAGTAAGCCAAAAAAATGATGATTTGGCTTTTGAAAGAATTATTAATAAACCAAAAAGATCTATAGGGGATAGTACAATTAAACAATTGTATGAATGGGGAAGAAAAAATAAAAAATGTTTGGAAGATTCTGCTTACGAACTCTTGCAGCTAAACAAAATTAAACCTAAAACTAAAATAGGATTGGTTCAAATATTAAATTTACTTAACAAATGGAGATCAGATTTAAAAATTAAAAAACATTTTGAATTAATGGAAATCATTTTGGATGAGTCTGGTTATTCGAGAATGCTAAAGGATAAGAAAGATTTAGAAAACGAAGGAAGATTAGAAAACTTAAAGGAATTAATAAGAGGAATGCATGATTTTGATAATCTTCAAGGTTTTCTAGAACATGTTGCGCTAGCAACGTCCATAGATCAGGACTGGGAGGATGAAAAAGTTAATTTAATGACTATGCATGCTGCCAAGGGTTTAGAATTTGATGCAGTTTTTTTACCTGGTTGGGAAGAAGGATTATTCCCTCATCAAAAATCTTTAGAGGAAAAAGGTGACTTGGCATTAGAAGAAGAAAGAAGATTAGCTTACGTGGGTCTTACAAGGGCAAAAAATGAATCTTTTGTTTCTTTTGTAATGAATAGAATGTACAGGGGGGATTGGATAGAATCTATAGCCTCAAGATTTATAGAAGAGCTACCTGATAAAAATATTGAAAAAACTGAAATCAAAGAGGACAATAATGAGGATTTATTTTTTAATCAGGATATTGATTATAGTGAAGGTATTAGAAGTCCAGGTTGGGCCAGATTACAGAAAAAAAAATTAAAAAGAATAAAATGAACAAATTAAAAAAATTGAGAAAATTAATTAAAATCCATAAATTAGACGGTTACATAGTTCCAAAAAATGATGAATATTTTAGTGAATATGTCAATCATTCCAACGATAGGTTAAAATTTATTTCAAATTTTTCAGGCTCAGCTGGATTTGCCATAATTTTAAAAAATAAAAACTACTTGTTTGTTGATGGCAGATACACAATACAGGCTCGTATACAATCAGGAAAAAATTTCAAAATCATTACAATACCTGAAAAGTTTCCTAAAGATGTAATTAAAACTAGAAAAAAACTAAAAATTGGATTTGATTCAAAATTGCATAATCAAAAACAATTAGACAGTCTTTTCAATATCAAAAATATTATTCTTAAACCTACTCGTGCTAACTTAGTAGATATTATGTGGACAAAAAAACCTAAAAATTTAATTAAACCTTTTTTTTCACTTTCAAAAAAAGATACGGGAGAAGATTCACAAAAAAAAATCGCAAAAGTTAAAAGTATTCTTTTAAAAAATAAAGTGGACTATTTATTAGTTACAGCACCAGAAAATGTTGCGTGGATTTTGAATATTAGAGGACACGATTCTGCATTCTCCCCTATACCCAATGCAAGATTATTAATTAATAGAAAAGGAGATGTAAATTTATTTTCACGAGCAGAAAAAACATTAAAAATTAAAAATAAATTTTCAGGAAAAATGGAATTTTATGATGAAAATGCAATTGAAAAAAAACTAATAAAAATTTGGAATAAAAATATTTGGTTAGATATATTCTCCTGTTCATTTTATTATAAAAATTTACTAAAAAATAGAAATAGAATTATAGAAAAGATTGATCCAATTTATTTCCTTAAATCAATAAAAAATCCAACGGAAATAAAAAATATGAAAAAAAGTCATATGATCGATGGTGTGGCTCTAACCAAATTTTTATTCTGGTTAAAGAAAAATTTCGGTAAGAAAAAAATTACTGAAATATCCGCTCAAGAAAAACTTGAATACTTTAGAAAAATGAATAAAAGTTATAAATTTCCTAGCTTTAGTACAATATCGGGAAGCGGACCAAACAGTGCTATAATTCATTATAAAGCATCAAAAAAGTCGAATAGAACTTTAAAAAAAGGCGATTTATATTTGGTAGACTCTGGAGGACAATATTCTTTTGGCACGACCGACGTAACTAGAACAATTTCATTAGATAATAATTCTAAATCTATAAAAGAAATTTATACACGTGTTTTAAAAGGACATATTGCAGTTTCGGATTATAAAATAAAAAAAAATTCTAATGGTTCAAACGTTGATCAAAATGCGAGAAGATCTTTGAAACAAGCCAAAATGGATTACCCGCACGGCACAGGTCATGGTGTTGGATATTTTTTAAATGTTCATGAAGGTCCACAATCCCTCTCAAAAAATAATAAAGTAAATTTAAAACCTGGAATGATTGTTTCTAACGAGCCTGGATATTATAAAGAAGGAAGTTTTGGCATTAGAATTGAAAATTTAGTTTATATTAAAAAAAATAAGTTTGAGGAATTAACAATGGCTCCTATAGAAAAAAATTTGATAAAGAAAAAAATGCTTAATAAAAAAGAAATTGCTTGGCTGAATAAATATCACGCTAAAGTAAAAAATAATTTATTTAGATTTATGAACTCTGAAGAAAAAAATAATTTGATCGATGCGTGTTCACCTATTTAATAAAGTATACCAACTATTTTCATCGAGAATTTCAATATTCATTTTTTTAGCTTTTTCGACCTTTTTGGCAGTCGGCTTTAAATCCCCAACAACCAGATAGTCCAATTTTTTACTTGTTGAACCTAAAATTTTTCCTCCTTCTTTTTCTACTAAAGCTTTAGCTTCTGCTCTGCTCATTTTTGCTAGCCCGCCCGTAAACATAATTGTCTTACCATAAAAAATTCCGGTCTTATTTGTTTTATAATCAGTAATATTCAATTCTTTTATTAAATTAACTAGATTATTTAGATTATTTAGATTCGAGAAAAATATTTTTAATGAGTTAATTTGAGTTTCGCCAATACCATCTAATTCTAAAAGCAAATTAAGAATTTTCTCTCTTTTTTCTTGACTAAATAGTTCTTCAAATTTTTTAATATTTACAAAATATTTTGCTAATGTTTTAGCATTTTCTTGACCAATATGTCTTATTCCAATAGCAAAGATCAATTTATCCAATGATATATTTTTTGATTTTTTTATAGCTTTTTCTAAATTAGAAGCAGACAAATCTCCCCATCCATCTAAAGCTGAAATTGTTTTAAAATTTAAATTGAATATATCAGCAGGATATTTAATCATGTTTAAATCCCAAAAATTTTGAATTATTTTTTTACCAAAACCATCTATGTTTAACGCTTCTTTTGATACAAAATGTTTTAATTTTTCTTTTAAAATTTCATTACAATTAAATTTTATATCTGGACATCTTGTTACTGCGTCTTGTTTTTTTGTAGTATAATTATATTCTTTAATTGTTTTAGATCCGCATGATGGGCATTTTTTTGGAAATTCAAATTTTTTTGAACTCTTTTTTCTTTTTGTTTTATCAACATATAAAACTTGCGGAATAACATCTCCTGCTCTCTGAACGCAAATTGAGTCCCCTACTCTGATATCTTTTCTGTTAATCTCATCTTCATTGTGAAGGGTAGCATTTGAAACAACAACTCCACCTATGGTTACTGGTTCAATTTTAGCTACAGGAGTTAAGGCCCCTGTTCTGCCAACTTGGACTTCAATATTTTTAATTATTGAAAATCCTTTTTCTGCAGAGAATTTATGGGCTATTGCCCATCTTGGAGAATTTGTGACAAAACCGAGTCTATTTTGTAATTTTAAATCATTTACTTTATAAACCAAACCATCCAAGTCATAATCAATTATTGATCTCTGTTTTTCAATTTTTGTGTGGTTAGCTTCTATATCTTCGATTGTAGTTACTAATTTATTAAGTGGATTGGTGTTAAACCCCCACGATTTTAATAATTTCAAATATTCGGATTGTCTCTTAAAATTTTGTGGTTCTACCGTACCAAATCCGTACGCAACAAACTTCAAAGGTATTTTTTTTGTTTCATTAGAATCTTTCTGTCTCAATGATCCGCCGGCAGCATTTCTTGGATTAGCAAAATCCTTTGCAATTTTTTTAAAGTCGGACTTAGATATATAAACCTCACCTCGTATATCTAAAGTTTTTGGGAAATTAGGTTTATTAATTTTTTTTGGAATATTTTTTATTGTTTTAAGATTATTGGTAATATCTTCACCAAATTTACCGTCACCACGTGATAAACCTAAAGTAAAAATTCCGTCGATGTATTTTAGTGATGCTGAAATACCATCAATCTTTGGTTCGGCCGAAAAAATTATCTTGTCAGAATATTTTAGATTCAAAAAATTCTTAATCTTCTTCAAAAAATCTTCAATGTTTTCTTTAGAAAAAGCATTTGCTAATGACAGCATTGGAATATCGTGTGCAACTTTTTTAAACTTATTTGAAGGTGCAAAACCAACTTTTTTGCTAGGTGAACTTTCGTTTTTTAAATAACTATATTTTCTTTCAAGATCAAATATTTCTTGTTTAATATGATCATATTCTTTGTCAGGAATAATTGGACTATCATCTTGGAAATATGCCTTGTCAAACTTTTTTAACTGATTGATTTTTTTAAGATATTCCTTTTCAATTTCTTTTTTTTGCATCTATATATTATTCAAACAAACTTTTTATTTTTTTTCTTATTAAACCAAGCTCTTTTTCTTTTTTGACTTTTTTTGGTCTATATTTTTTATTAAAAACTTTATAACTTCTTTCATACCATTGACTTGATTTATAATTATAACCTAAAATTGCGGCCGCTTGTTTGGACTCTTCGATCAATCCAAGTTTATAATAAACCTCAACTAATCTATGTAGAGCTTCTTCAACAAAAACAGTTGTATCGTATTTTTCTACTACTATCTTTAATCTGTTAAGAGCGGGTATCCATTTTTCTGTTGTCATATAATATCTTGCTATCGACATTTCTTTAGCTGCCAGCTGGTCAATTATTAGATCTATTTTAAATCTAGCATCTATTGCATAATCAGTTTCTGGATAAGTTTTAATTAAATATTCAAACTTTTCTTTTGCTCTTAACAAAGGAGCCAAATCTTTTTTCTCATCTAAAATTTGTTCGTAATAGCATATGGCTATTAAATAATGTGCATAAGGAATATTTTTATCAGCGGGATACTGATTTATAAACCTATCTAAACCGAGAACACTTTTTGAATAAGCATTTCTTGAGTAGTCAGCATAGGCTGACATAAGACTGGCTTTAGCAGCCCAGGTGCTTTGCGGCAATAAACTTTCTACTTCTCTAAATTTTTTTGCTGCAAAATATGAATCTCCTTTTTTAAGAGCTTCTATTGCTTCCGAATAAATATTTACTACTATTTCCTCTTCGGTAGGTTGCGTAATTACTTCTTCAGAAGCTTTCTTGGAGCAAGAAAATAGAATATTAACCGATATTAATAAAATAAATAATTTTTTAAACATTTTAGAAAAAATTGTATTTTACCAAAATATTTAATTATTACAATTTTCTTAATTAATATTTATTTACCCATTAACAGCAATAGGCGTCAGGTATGCAGTATCTTTTGGTTTTTTTTCTTTGATTTTTTCAAATTTCCAATTTGACTCATCGGAAAGAAATTTTTTAAGCAAAGTATTGGTGAGTTGATGACCCCCTTGTGAAGTCTTAATATGACCAAAAATCCTATAGCCTGATAGCATAAGGTCTCCAAGGCAATCTAATATTTTGTGTTCAACAAATTCATGTCTGTGTCTTAAGCCGTCATCATTCAATATTTCGTTTTCTTTTACAACTATCGCATTATCAAGGGAGCCTCCTTTGGCAAGTCCTTGTTTTCTTATTTGATCAATGTCCTCATATAAACAGAATGTTCTAGAATTATATACGCTTGTTAAATCTTGTTTGCTTAATTTAAACTCTTTTCGTCTAGTTCTTATTAATGGATTTTTGTAAACAATTTCAAAATCAATAACTAAATCTTTGTCTAGAGGTTCTATAGAAATATATTTTTCTCCATTTCTAATTTCTATTTTTTTAAGTACCTTTATAAATTTTCTAGAAAAATTTTGATCTTCAATTCCTGCTAATCTTATATTCTCAACAAAATCAAAAGAAGAACCATCCATTATCGGAACTTCTTCTGCATCAATTTCTACTATAGCATTATCAATTCCTTCTCCGTAAAAAGCTGCCATTAAATGTTCAATTGTAGAAACTGAAATTCCAGATGAATTTTGAATTTTTGTACATAGAATTGGAGAAATAACATTTTTATAACTTGCCTCAATTATGTTATCAGATTTTTTAACATCGACTCTTTTAAAAATTATTCCAGAATTTACTTTAGCGGGTTTTAACCACATATTTACTTTCGTACCGGTATGAAGACCTACACCATCAAAGTGTATTTCGCTTTTTAGAGTTTTTTGGGTTTGTTCCTTCATCTAATATATGTATATAAAAGTGACAAAATAGTTAAAAGACAACTTATATTACTAAAGAATACAAATATTCTTTTTACCAACTTTTAAAAATTTTATTGAAAATGCTTGTTTTTTTGCCGTAGTCACTATTTTTGTTTGGAATTGCCTCTGTCTCCCAACCATCTTTTATTATTTTAACAGCTCCTATACACGATAAAAAATCTTTTTCAAACTTCTGATTATCAAAATTTATTTTCTTCAACTTCATCTTAAAAAAATTTTCGTAATATTCTTCCAAATTTCTAAGTTTTTTATTTTCGTTGACTAAAAAAATACTAGTTCCAATATTTGTGTTTGATTTTGAAATTATTAATTGTTTATCTATCTTTTCAAAAATTTCATCTAATCTTGCTTTTATAACTTTTAAAATTAAATTTTTACTTATTTTTCTAAAATTAGATTCAATAAAATATTGATCTTTTAAAAAATTACTTTCATCAAAAAGAATTTTATTATCGCCGAATGAAAAATCAAAATAATTTTTTATATTTTCTGATTCTTCAATATTCAATGAGCATACTTTAGAAATATCTTTTGTAATATGATTTATTCCAATAGGCAAAGTTATGGAGTGTACCAATGCTAAATTTTTAAATATTCCTAAACTAATTTTTTCATACTCTAAATTTATTAGTATAGATCCTTCTTTAAGTTCATTATCATTTAATAATTCAACACCCAATGTAAAAGTTTTGGAAAAAAGTCTTTCGACTTCAATATCACAATTTATAAAAACTTGATTTATATTTTTTATATTATTTTTAAGCGTGGTTATAAAACTCATTTCGTGATGTAGAGAGTCCGCGTATACACCTATTGGTTCTTCAATAAAATTTTTTCCATCAACAATATAATTATAATTAAAAATATGAATAATAGATTGTTTATCATCATTAAGAATTAGTTGTTTTTTTGCTTCTTTTAATAAAAAATCTATATCATCTTTATGAATTTTAGATCCATTAATTTTTTTTTGCTTAGAAAATTTAGTGCACAAAAAATCTGGCTGCTCTAGCACTACGCTTATTTTTTTAAGTGACACTTTAGCCTTTTTCTCAGCAGCGCTTAAACAAGATCTAATTGCATTAGAAGCTTTTGTTAGATTTACAATAATGTCATTATGAATGCCGTCTGAAGGACCCGTGGATGTAGACAATATTTCTAAAGAATTATTATTATTAACTTGAAAAATTAAACACTTTAATTCTAAATTATTAAATTCAATAATTCCTTGCGGCTGATCATAATTCATTATTATTCTACTATTATCTTACCAGGTACCCTTAGATCAATAACATTATAACTTTCAAAATCTTTTCGATTTATTAATTCAATAGATTTTTTTATAGCTTCATCAACATTTTGATAAGGAAATTTTATTATTTTATCATTTCCTAGCTCTATATCCCATCTTCCAATTTTAAAAAAATAAAATTTTTTAATTTTTTTTTGAGGAAAACTATTATTTTTTAACCTGTTCAAAAATTTTATAAAATTATTTTCAGCATTTTTTCCAAAAATATTAGGTAATGAACCAAACTTGTTTTTATCAGTAAAAGAAATTAACCTAGATGAACTGTCTATTAAATACTCCTTGTTATTTTTATAAACAAATCCCACGGGAACTGTTTCAAAAACCCTAATAATGATTGTGCCTGGATATTTTTTTTTGACCTGAATTGTTTCTAGAAAATCAATTTCTTTTAATGGTTCTAATATATCATTACTTTTAACTGAAAAAATATTTTTTCCATAAATTTTTCTTAGCTTGTCATCTATTTCTTCACTTTTAATTAAAATATTATTTTTAATTTTAATTTCATTTACTTTAAAAAAATTACTATTATTTCCTGTTTCTAAACTTGATTTATTTGAGTTATAAGTTGATAAAAAAATTAAGACTATTACTAATAAAAAAATTTTATAAAATTTTTTCATCTTTTAGTACTGGCATTATTAACCATCCAAAGAACTAAATCCTCAAAATTAATTCCGCAATACCTGGCAATCTCTGGGACCAGGGATAAATTTGTCATGCCTGGTTGTGTATTTGTTTCTAGTAAATAAAACTTATTTTTATAAAATCTAAAATCTGATCTAGTTACACCTTTGCATCCCAAAACTTTATGTGCTTTTAAAGCTATATTGAGAATTCTTTTATAATTTTTTTTTGAAATTGAAGCTGGCATAATATGTTTCGTTTTAGCACTACTTGAGTACTTAGCTTTATAATCATAAAATTTTCTCTTAGGTACGAGCTCTATTGCTCCCAAAGCTTTTTTTCCCATAACTGCAACTTGTATTTCTTGCCCCGGTATATATTCTTCTACTAAAATACGATTGTATTTTTTTTTAAGTTTTTTGTAATTATGTTTGTATTGTTTTTTATTTTTACAAATAAATACACCTAGACTTGATCCCTCATTAACTGGTTTTATAACAATTGGAAATTTAATTTTGTTATTTATAATTTTTTTTTGGAAATTTTCCTCATCCTCGATCTGTTGTAAAAAATATTTAGGAACTATTATTTTATTTTTTTTAAACAAAATTCTTGAGAGCTCTTTGTCCATAGCCAAATTAGATGCTAAGACACCAGAATGTGTATAAGGTAGTTTCAATGACTCCAAAATACTTTGCACGAATCCATCTTCTCCATATTTTCCATGAAGAGCATTAAAAACTAATTTTGGTTTAATTTTTTTTAAAGTTTTGGCAAAATATCCCTTTGCATCTATTGTTTTAACATTAAATCCTTTTTTTATTAATGCTTTTTTGCAAGCCTCACCTGTTAAAAAACTTATTTTTCTTTCATCCGATAATCCACCTACTAAAATTGCTACTATTTTTTTCACTTATCATTTCCTATGATTTGAAGTTCTAATTCAAGACTTATACCTGTTATTTTTAAAACTTTTTCTTTCACCTGATTAATTAAGTTTTCTAAATCTTTAGAAGTAGCTTTTCCTCTATTTACAAAAAAATTGCAATGTTTTTCAGAAATCCAAGCGTCTCCAACATTCATCCCTGCACAACCAGAATCTTTTATTAGTTTCCATGCCTTATTTTTATTTGGATTTTTAAAAGTGCTTCCACAAGTCTTTATTTGGGAAGGTTGGTCTTTTTTTTTTCGTTCAATTAAGTTTTCCATTTTTTCTTTTATCTTTAATTTATTTTCTTTTTTTCCTTGAAAAGTTGCATTTATAAAAATTAAATCACTACTAATATCACATCCTCTATATGAAAAATTAATATCCTTGGCTTTTATTAATTTTATTTCACCAAGTATGTTCATTACTTGGATTGAAACTAATATTTGTGAAATATCTTTTTCGTAACAACCTGAATTCATTCTTATGCCTCCTCCTATTGTACCGGGTATACAAGATAAAAATTCAAATCCCGATAGTGATCTTTCGTGAGCAAAATTTGAAAGTGTCCTGTCTAAAGTTCCGCTCCCTGCACTTATAGTATTTTCATCTAATAATGATAAGTTGGTGAAAGATTTTCCAAGTTTAATTATCACTCCATCAAATCCTCCGTCTCTAATCAAAATATTTGATCCGGCTCCTATTACTTTAATATTAGTAAGATTTTTAATATTTTTCAAAAAATTAGATAATTGATTTTGATCTTTTGGTTTAAAAACAAGGCTTGCCGGACCACCTAAATTAAACCATGAATACTTTGATAGATTTTCATTAACTTTGATTTGATCAGAAAAATCTTTTTTTATTTTTTCTATTTTTGTAGTTAAGCTCATTTTAAATTGGAACCTATTTCTCTTATCCAATTAGAAATGCTTCCAGCTCCCATGCATATAACTATTTCATTTTCAATTAAATTTTGCTTAAAATATTTCTTCAATTCATTCTGGTTAAAAATATTTATAACTTGAACATTGGATTTATTTAAAATTAGTTTTGAAAATTTTATTTGATCAAAATTGTAACTAATCTTTTCGCCAGCCGGATATACTGGGCAGAGAACGACTGAGTCACATTTTCCAAATGATTTTGCAAATTCGTTTCGCAGAGCTTTTACTCGTGAATATCTATGAGGTTGAAAAACACAAATTATTTTTCTATTTAGATATACATCCCTTGCACCATCTATTACAGCTTTAATCTCTGTAGGATGATGAGCATAATCATCATAAAATTCCCTATGTCCAATAGAAAATATTTTTGTAAATCTTCTCTGTATTCCCAAAAATTTTTTTAAGGCAATTTTTATTTTTTTTACTTTAATTCCTAAATTTAAACCTATTCCAATTGATGCCGCTGCATTAGAAATATTATGGTCTCCAATTAAATTAAGTTTAAAGTTTTTAATCTTATTAACTTTGTTATTAGAAATTTTTATCTTTAAATCAAAAATTGAGTAATTTCTTTTTTTTCTTACGTTTGAGATTTGATAATTTGCATTTTTATCAAATCCATATGTCAAATAATTTTTTGTTTTGCACTTTGATAATACTGTTTTTAAATTTTTATTATCTATACAAATTAAAGTTTTTCCAAAGGTGGGTGTTTTTTCTATAAAAGTGCAAAAGCTTTTTTTTAACTTTTCAAAATTTCCATAATAATCTAGATGTTCTTTATCAATATTAGTAACTATGGAGTATGTTGGTGGTAATTTTAAAAAGCTACCATCAGATTCGTCGGATTCTATTACAGCCCACTCCCCTTTTCCAAGCTTAGCAGTATTCCTCAAAGAATTTATAACCCCTCCATTTATAACAGTTGGATCCAGCCCTGACTCAAATAAAATATTTGCTACTAAAGATGTTGTCGTTGTTTTTCCGTGGGAGCCAGTAATAACTATATTTTTTTTTAGAGCAACAATATTAGCTAACATATCGCCCCTTTTAAAAATAGGTATTTTTTTATTTTTAGCCAATTTCAATTCTTTATTGCTTTTTTTAATTGCTGATGAAATAACTACTAGAGTTGCTTTTCTTAGATTCTCTTGCTTGTGCCCAAAATAAATCTTAATGCCTAAATTTATTAATCTGTCAGTATTTTTATTTTTATTTGAATCGCTCCCTTGAACAACAAAACCCATATTACTCATAATCTGGGCTAATCCACTCATACCAATACCTCCAATGCCTATAAAATGAATCACCTCTTTGCTTGCAACATTAATTCTCATATTTTTATATTAGTTCCTTAATTATATTTTCAATATTAATATAAACATTTTTATTGTTATTTTTTTTCATATTATTACTAATGATTTCCAATTTTTTCTTATCATTTATAATTGTCAATATTAAATTCAACAAACTACTTGTATTAAAATTTTTTTGATCCAAAAGCAAACAACATCCCAATTCTTCATAATATTTAGCATTTAAAAATTGGTGATCATCTATTGAGTTTGGGAGCGGTACTCCTATAAACGGTGTTGATGTTTGAACCAGCTCTGCAGTTGTCGACGCTCCACACCTAGTTATTGCTAAATCTGTAGACAAAATTAAATCTAAAATATTTTGATTAAAATCGAAAACATGGTTTTTGATATTATTATCTTCATAAAATTTTGCTATAGAATCTTTTTGACTAGAAATACATTGTTGAAATATTTGCATTTTTATCCCTTTTTCATTAATGATTTTTATTACCGGTGGCACAATTTTTCCAAATATTTCCGCCCCTTGGCTTCCTCCTAAAATTAAAATAGAAAAATACTTATTAATATTTTTTATTTTTTTAGAATGATTAATTATATCTTTGTTTAAAATTGGGCCCACTGGATGAGTTTTTTTTTCAAATTTTTTTGGAAAGTTTATTTTTATTTTTCTAGCAACAAGAATTTTTTTTGAAAAAATACCTAAAAATTTATTAGCTCTACCAAAAACCATATTATTTTCATAAATAACCAAAGGTAATTTAAAAAATATTGATGCAATAGAAATAGGGAAAGATACATAACCCCCAAATCCAAAAATTAAATCAGGTTTTTCTCTTTTTAAAATAACAATTGATTTTATAATTGAATAAAAAATTACAAAAAAAGATAAAATTTTTCTTAAAAAATTTTTATTTGTAGGGGTATCAACTTTTAATATAATAGATCTTAAGTTTTTATAATTTTTCAAAAAATTATTACCTCTATGATCAGTTAATAGCAATACTTCATAGCCTTTATTGAAAAAATGATTCATTAAATGAATTGTTGGAAATATGTGTCCACCAGTTCCACCGCTCGAAAAAATAATCTTTTTTTTCATTTTAAAACCTTGTGGAATCCTTTCTTGTTAAATTTAATATTATTCCAGCTAGTATTGAATTGCCTATCAAAGACGAACCTCCATAACTTAAGAAAGGTAAAGTCATTCCAGTTGTTGGGATCAATCGTGCATTTACTCCAATATGAATAAATGTTTGAATTACTAAAAGTGACACCAGCCCAACTAAGGTTAGCTTTATAAACTCATCTCTTTCATTGAAAACCTTAGTAAAAACCTTGTATGCTATTGTTAAAAATATAATTACAACAAATAAAATAAAAATTGCCCCAAACTCCTCGGAAATTACAGCTATTATATAATCTGTGTGGGCTTCGGGTACCTTATCTTTTAGTATTCCTTCGCCCATACCTTGGCCTGTCAAACCTCCTTGTTTAATAGCATCTAAAGCTCTTTCTGATTGAAAAGTATCACCAGATTTGGGATCGAAGAATGTCTTCATTCTTAAAAAAATGTATCCAAATTTTTCTGGTAAAAAAAATATTGAAAGACCTATTATGGTCAAAAATAAAAAACCCAGCACTAAAAGAATGAACATATTGAATCCAGAAACAAAAATCATAGTAATCCAGCTTGCTGCTAATAATAGAGCTTGCCCAAGATCTGGCTGATAAATCAAAAAAACTAAAATCATTAATAAAATAACAAATGAATATAAGTATCTTGTATTAATATTAACATTTTGATCCATGGCTATTATTTTTCCCACATAAACTATAAATAAAGGTTTAACCAATTCAATTGGTTGAAATTTTGGTAAAAAAATTAAATCAATCCATCTTTTTGATCCTTTAACTTCTACACCAAGAATGGGAACCATTGATAAACAAAAAATTGAAATTAAAAATATAATTGGAAGAAATCTTATTAATATAGTTTTGTCTTGACTAGAAATTAAAATTAATAAAAATAAAGAAATTAAAACAAATATGAGATGTTTTAAAAAAAAGAAATAAGTTTGTTTATTCATTTTTTCAGCTGCAATTGTAGAAGTAGAAGAAAAGGAAAAAAATAAACCTAAAAATAAAAGAAATACAAATAAAAATAATATTTCCTTATCAACATTTCTCCACCATTTTGCAATTATACTAGTATTTTCTCTGCTAAAGCTAATCATCTTAATTTTTTTTAAATTTTTTAGTTATTAAATTCTTAAAATAATTTCCTCTTTCTTCAAAATTTGTAAATTGATCATAAGAGGCGCTTCCTGGGCTTAATAAAATGGTAATTGGTTTATCTATTATTTTTGCTGTATCTTCGAATATTGAAATTACTGCGTTTTTTAAAGTCTTGCATAATTTAAAATTAACCTGATCTTTTAATAATTTTTTAAAGTTTTTCATATGTTTTCCAATAACATATGCCTTAATAACATTTTCTTTAATTCCTCCTAACTTAAATTTATCTTTCATTTTGGGAAGTCCACCCACAATCCAAAAAATATTATTATTATTTTTTAAAGCAAATTTGCTTGACTCAAAACTAGTAGCTTTGGAATCGTTAATAAAAATTTGATTTTTATTTTTATAAAAAATTTCATGTCTATGAGGCAAACCCTTAAATGATTTAAGAGAATTTATTAAGGGTTTTTCTTTTATTTTTAAAATTTTAGATAAAGCATAAACAAAACTCATGTTTTCTTCATTTACCTCTGACCTCAGATAGTTATTTTTAATCTTTGCTTTTATTTTATTATATTGAGTTTGATTTACTAATTGTAATTTACTTTGATATTTATTTTTTTTGAATTTTTTCAAAAGTTTTTTATTGCCAATGAAAGCAAAATTGTCCCTTTTTTGATTTGAAAAAATCTTAAATTTTGAATTAATATATTCCTTTGTGCTTCCGTGCCAATCTAAGTGATCATTAGTTATATTCAAAATCATAGCATAATCGGGTCTGATAAATTGAGAATAGGCTAATTGAAAAGAAGATGCTTCTATAATTACTATTGGATTTTTTTTTAAATCTAAATCTAATACGGGTTTACCTATATTTCCTCCTAACCTAACGTTAATATTATTTTTTTTTAATATATGCTCAAGAATTTTACATGTAGTAGATTTTCCGTTTGTTCCTGTAACAACTATTGATTTTACTTTTGGATTTAAAAGATAAAAAAGATCAAGATCTGTAATAATTTTATTTTTATTCTCAAAAAGTTTTTTTTTAAGTTTTGCTTTTTTTAAACTTATACCGGGGCTTACTATAATAAAATCAACCAAATCTAAATGTTCTAAAAAAGTTTTTTTTCCTTTTGTTTTTAAACCAAAAAAATTTCTTAAAATTTTATTATCGTCCCAAGCTATATAATCTGTAAATTTTTTCTTTTTAAAATAATTAATTACTGATTGGCCTGTGCGCCCTAAACCATAAACGCAAAAAGAATTTAAAATTAATGGATCCATCAATTATCTTAATTTTAATGTAGCGAGACCTATCAATGCTAAAATTATTGAAATAATCCAAAATCTAATGACAACAGTAGATTCCGCCCATCCCTTTTTTTCAAAATGGTGATGAAGAGGAGCCATCATGAAAACTCTTTTTCCGGTAAGTTTAAAAGACAAAACTTGAATAATCACAGAGACTGTTTCTAAAACAAATAAACCTCCTATAATTCCTAAAACAATTTCATGCTTAGAAATTATACTCACGGCACCCAAAGATCCACCTAAAGAAAGTGATCCTGTGTCTCCCATAAAAATTTTTGCTGGAGGTGCATTGAACCATAAAAATCCTAAGCATGAACCAACCATTGCACCACAAAAAATAGAAGCTTCACCAACATTAGGAATATAAGGTATTTGCAAATATCCTGAAAAAACTGTATTGCCAACTACATAACATATCAAAGTAAAAGATAACGCTACTAACATGACTGGTACTGTAGCTAGCCCATCTAAACCGTCAGTTAAATTAACAGCATTGGAAGAACCAACTATTATAAAAATAACAAATGGAATAAAAAATAAACCTAAATGAAGAACTAAATTTTTAAAAAAAGGAAAATAAAGATTTTTAAGATGTTCATTATTTCCAAATTTTAATAATAGAAGAACCGCTATAATAGATAAAACAATTTGAGAAATTATCTTCATGCCTGAACTTATTCCTCTTGAATTACTTCGTTTTATTTTCAAATAATCATCTACAAATCCAAGCAACCCAAAACTCGTTGAAACCATCAGCAAAACCCATATGTAAGAATTATTTAAGTCTGCCCAGAGAAGTGTTCCAAAAAGAATTCCGATTAATATAAGAAGACCTCCCATTGTTGGGGTTCCTACCTTTTTAACTATATGATCAATAGGTCCATCCTCACGTATGGGGCCAGTAATTTTATGAGATTGGATAAATCGTATAAATGGACCCCCAATAATAAAAACTATAGCCATTGATGACATAACTGATAAGCCCGTCCTAAAAGTTAAGTAGCGAAACACATTGAGTCCAGAAAATTGATCTATTAAAGAAATTAAAAAATTATATAGCACGGATTTCTCCTCTTTTAATATTTTTTGAAAATTGATTCAATCCTGTTGCATTTGATCCTTTTATCATAAGTAAATCATTATTATTGATAATCTTGCTAAAATGCTCATTTGCTTCATTTAGGTTATTAAATATTTTGCCTTTTTTGTTTTTTGATAAAGAATTAAAAGTCTCTTTTATATATTTCCCGTAAACGAATACTTTGTCTATATCACTCCTATTAATGACTTTGGACAATTCCTTATGAAATTTTTTTGTTCTTTTTCCTAATTCTAGCATATCACCAAGTAAAACTAATTTTTTTGAGTTATTAGTACTTTTGTAATGGGCCATATTTTTAATTGCCGAAGACATAGATAGTGGATTAGCATTATAACTTTCATCGATAACTTTGAATTTTTTATTAAATTTTTTAACCATTTTTATATCACCTCTTCCACTGGGAATAAGAGAATTGGTAAATTTTGATTTAATCCTAGTTAGATCTAAATTTAAAATAAATAAAGTTGAAATGCAGGCCAAAATATTATTTATAAAACTGCTAGTAGAAAGAGTTGATTTAAAATAATAATTTTTTTTATTAACTTGTATTTTTAATCTATATATATTTTTACTCTTTTTTATTCCTAACAAAAAAATATCAGCTTTTCTTTTAGCGCTGAATGAAATAATTTTTAATTTCTTTTTTTTAGCTATATGGCTTAAAAAATTAAAAAAATTATCATCTTTATTTAGAACTATGCTTCCATTTTCCTGAATATTATTCATTATTTCTGCCTTAGCCTTAGCTATATCTTTCAAAGTATTAAAATTTTTAAAATGAGCACCAGAAATATTTGTTATAATACCTACCTCAGGTTTAACAATTTTTGATAAATTTTCAATTTCACCTTTTTTATCCATCCCAATTTCAAATACACCAAATTTAGTATCTTTTTTCAAATTACAAAGACTAATAGGAACCCCAAATTTATTGTTATAAGATTGTGGTGAATGGCTAACTTTTCCATAATTTTTTAGAACAAAACTTATAAGGTTTTTTAAAGTAGTCTTTCCAACGCTTCCCGTTACACCAATTATCTGTGCTGATGTATTTTCTCTCGTTACTCTTGCAAGGTCGTTTAGAGAAGAAAAAGTATTTTTTACTTTTATTATTTTTTTGTTAGAAACTTTATTTATTTTTTTGTCTACTACTGCTCCAATTGCACCTTTTTTAATAGCCTGTCCTACAAATTTATGCCCGTCTGTTTTTTTCCCTTTGATGGCAAAAAAGAGATCGTTTTTCTTTAAAGTCCTGGTGTTAATAGAAATGTTTTGATATTTAAAACTTTTAAAAGTTTTGTTAAAAGTTTTTTTTAGTAAAAAATTATGATGTTTATATTTTTTTTTCCTTAAAACAAATTTCTTTTTTTTAACCGCTTTATTTATTGTTTGCTTATCAGAAAATTTTATAATTCTATTACCATAATCTTGGTTTATTTCATGACCTTTTCCTGCGACCAAAATTATTTCGTTAGCTTCTAATTCATTAATTGCAGTTTCTATTGCCCTTTTTCTACTTCCAATATTAATAGCCTTCCCTTTGCAACCTTTAATTATTGCATCTCTTATCTTGCTTGGATTTTCCCCTCTAGGATTATCGTCAGTGATAAAAATTTTTTTACAATATTTTTTTGCGATTTTTCCCATTGTCAATCTCTTTTTTTTATCTCTTTCCCCTCCACATCCAAAGACTATAGTAATATCTTTCCTAAATTGTTTTTTCAGCGCAATTATACTTTGTCGCAAGGCTTCTGGTGTATGAGCAAAATCTAAAATAATACTAGAATTGTTATTTAAATTAGCAACACATTCAAGCCTGCCTGAAACAGGTTTAATTCTATTTATTTGTTTTAAAATTTTATTTTTATTTACACCGCATGTTGATGCAGCTAAAATTGCCATAAGTAAGTTTTTTATTTGAAAGTTGCCTATTAGAGGAATTTTAATCTCAATTACTTTTGAGTTTAGCAAAATTTTAATAATTTGATTGTGTCCAAAATATCTTTTTTCTAAAATTTTAATATTTCCTGAGTTCGAACCTATTGTAAGCCTTCTTAATTTTTTATTATTTGCAATACTTTTTAAAATACTAAATTCCTTATTTTCTTCATCAGTAATAACGTAAGAATTTTTTTTAAGTAAGTTTCTAAATAAGTAAATTTTCGAACTTAAATAAGATTTCATGTTTTTGTGGTAATCGAGATGATCATGGCTTAAATTAGTAAAAACACCCCCCTTTAAAACTAGGCTATCTAACCTGTTTTGATGAAGCCCATGACTTGAAGCTTCTAAAATTACATTATTAATTTTTTTTTTAGCCAAAATTTCTAAATTTCTATGTAAAGATAAAGGATCTAATGAAGTAAGACTTAACCTTTTATTATATTTTTTTGAAACTATGCCTAATGTTCCAATTGAAGCTGCTGAAATTTTATTTAAATCTAATATTTGATAAAAAAAATTTGCTACAGAAGATTTTCCATTTGTTCCTGTAACGGCAATTATATTTTTAGGTTTCTTTCTATAAAATTTTGAGCAAGCCTCAGATAAACTTTTTCTAACATTCTTAACTTTTATTAATGGAATATTTAAATTCTTTATCTTTTTTTTTTTATCAATAACTATCGCTGATGATCCTTTTAAGATTGCTTCTTTTACAAATCTTGTACCAGATTTTTTACTACCTTCTATCGCAAAAAAAATATCATTTTTTTTTGTTTTTCTGCTATCAAAAGAAATGCCTTTAATAGCTATTCTTTTATAGCTCTTATTTACAGATTTAATTAAATTGCCTAAAAGCATTTAAAAATTTTTTGAAGCTTGTAGGTTTTTTATGGCTAAAATTGGACCAATTTTTTCTATAATTTTGCCTGCAACAACAACTGTATTCCAGCCGGAAGTATTTCTTGTTTCTCCCTTGTATTTGTATCCTTTAGGAAATCTTTGTGATGGTGGGAAATTGTAAACAAAATTAGGTGCTGGCCTGGGTTCATCCAATATAACTAAAAGTACATACTTTGGTCTACTTGATGGAAAAAGCGAAATAAAAGTATTTAGCTTGGCTGTAGAATTGTATTTGATTGCAGTACCAGTCTTTCCTCCAATTTCATATCCCTCAATGTTCGCAAAATTTGCTGTGCCTTCATCAAGACTAACTACTTTTCTTAACATTGAATTAATAGATTCGCTTGTTTCCTTAGAAATTATTCTTTCATGTTTTTTTTCTTTTCTTGTTCCTTTTTTTATAATTGATGGGCTGATTTTATATCCACCATTACCTAAAATGGCATATGCCTTTGCGAGCTGTAGAGGAGTTGTTGTAATTCCATGACCATAGGAAGCTGTAGCTAGTTTACATTTTCCCCATCTAAACGGTATAGGTGTTCCAATTTCCCCGATATCAAATTTCACTTTATCCAAAACTTCTAAAGAATTTAAAAATTTTTTATATTTTTCAACTCCAATTTTTTGAGCTATACGAACCGCTCCAATGTTTGATGATCGAATTAAAATTTGTTCTACGCTTAAATCTTTTGGCAATTTATCGTGTTCATGTATTGTGTGTTTTCCGCAAGTTAAACTACTTTCTAAATTTTTTAAAACTGTATTTGGAGATATTATTTTATTTTCTAAAGCTGCTGCTATTGTAAAAGTTTTAAATACTGAACCCAGTTCATAAACTCCAAGTGTAATTTTATTAGTATAAATATGATCATCTATTAAAGCTCGTTGATTTAAATTATAATCAGGTAAAGAAACTAAAGATAAAATTTCACCATTATCTATATTCATTAACATCGCCGCACTACCAATATTGCCAAAGTTTTTTTCAGATTGAATTAATTCTTCTCTAATTAAGTGCTGTAAATTTGAGTCCAATGTTAGTTTTAATGAAGTATTAAATAATTTTTTATTTTTTAAATCTTTATCAAGAAATTTTTCTAATCCTGATATACCCACATTATTATCATCAATTTGACCCAAAACATGACTAAATAGATTTTCTTGAGGGTAAATTCTGTATGGCTTAGACTCAAACTCAAATCCTTTTTCACCTAAAAGCCAAATTTTATCCTTTTCTTCTTGTGTAAGTCTTTTTTTTAAGTAAAAAAATTTATTTTTTTTTAATTTAATCTCTATTTCTTCAGCATTAAAATTTGGAAAAGCAATTCTTAAGTTGATAAGAAATTTTTCTTTATCATTTATCAAAGAGGGCCTCACCCCTACAGAATAGATAGGAACATTTCTTGCTAAAATTACTTCATTCCTATCAACAATATCTCTTCTTTCTTCATTAAAAGAAACTTGATTTGCACCCAACGAATAAAGATTTTTTTTTGGATACAAAGATAAATATAATATTTTGATACTGAAAATTAATATGAAACTTATAAAAACAAGAAATAAAAATGTAACTCTATTAAGTGAAATTTTAACATTGTTTTTTTTTTTATAATTAGCAATTATTTCTAAATCGTCATAATCATCAAAAAAAAAACTTTTTTTTCTTATATTGTTATTTTTTTTATTCATTATTGGTTACCTTCCGGGAACAACTGGTATACCAAAAAATACTTTCACAGCCTGTATGGCTGCCCATCTTTTTATAGTTGGGTCTGTTATTATTGAATCGGGGTCTTTATAAAATTTCTTAATACTGCTAACGCTACTTTTAGTTTTTTCAATTTTATTTTCTATTTTATTTTCTATTTTCGCTTTAAAATTGTCTTTATTTATTTTTGCTTTAATTTTTTTAATTGGATTTTCTGTTTTTTTTGCAATTTGAATTTTAGTAAAACTTTTTTCTTCTTTTTTTAATTCTAATATCTGTGATTTTTTGTAAGTAACAAAATCTGTATCTAAATATTCATGGGCCAATTTTGAAATATTTTTAGGAGAAGTAAGAATCTCGTGATCTAAAATTGATTTGTGCAGCTCAAATTTTTGTAAATTTATTGTTGCATGTAAGTTGCTTATTTCTTTTTGAAGTATTCTTGTCTCATTTTTAATGACAGAAATCACCATTAAACAAAATAAAAATAAAGCAAATGTTATAGAGTATTTCTTTATTGTATTTGTCTTTTTTATTATATTTGAAGAAATACCATCTTCTTTTTTTGAGTATTTACTTTCGCTGGCAGTCCAGTCTATTAATCTCATACTTTAATTTCCTCCAGTTGGAAATATTTTTCATATTTCTTTACAAATTCTGTAAAATTAATAACTGAATTATTAGTTTTTATTGCATATCTTAATTTTGCAGATCTAGATTGTTTGTTTTCTAAAATTTCTTCATCGCTAGGAATTTTTGGTTTTTTTATTGGCACTTGAAATGCTTCAATTTTTTTTTCTTTAAATGGCATGTATCTTGAGGGGTTACCTCCTTGGTCTGAATAATTGCTAAAAAAACTTTTTACTATCTTATCTTCCAATGAATGAAAGCTAATTACCAGTAATATACCTCCTTCTTTGAGAAGTTTTGTGGCTGCAATCAATCCCAAAATTAATTCGGTTAATTCTCTGTTAATAAATATTCTAATCGCTTGAAAAGTTTTTGTTGCAGGATTTTTTTTATATTTTTTGTTTTTTGTTTTTACTTCTTTAATTATATTGGCAAGTTCAACTGAAGTTTCGATCTTTTTATTTTTTCTATAATTATCAATTTTATTGGCAATTTGCTTACCTTCTTTTTCCTCACCTAAAAATTTTATTATATAAGCTAATTTTTTTTTATCTAAATTATTTATAACATCATAGGTAGAAATATCATTGATTCCCATTTCCATGCTCAGAGATTTATTGGAATTAAAAGAAAATCCTCTATTATTATCTGAAAATTGAAACGAAGAAGGTCCCAGATCAAATATTATCGCCTTTGGTTCTTTGGTCAGCTTGTTTATTTTATCAATATTGCTGAACTTATTATTAAAAAAAGAAAATCTATCAGGATATTTTTTTAATAAACTTTCGGCATAAGTTTTTGTAAATTTATCTCGATCTAGAGCAATAACTTTAGTATTTGGAAATTTCAAAATGGCTTTTGAGTAACCCCCTCCACCAAATGTACAATCAATAAAAGTGCCACCATGTTGAGGGGATATAATGCTTAATATTTGATTTAGCATCACCGGGTAATGTTTTTGTTCCAGTGACATGGTGGCATTCATAAATTTCTTTCCTTACATTCATTAAATTTAATTCTTTTGTCTTCTTAAAAATGCGGGTATTTCAAAGTTCTTTTCTAAATCAGAATCTTCGAACATTTCGGGTTCCTGCGCTTCCTTCTCTTCATTTGTATTTGTTTTTATATTTGCATCTTCAAAGATCTTTATACTTTCATCCTTTTCATTATTGTCTGTTTGTTGTGGAGTTTCTTCAGAAAATAATTCAGGAGTAGCTAGCTCAATGCTATCAACTTCAAAATTTGTTTCTCCTTCAGATCTTTGATCAAATTCATCGCTGTAAATTTTGTCTTCTGCATTTTGTAAATACGCAGCATTTTCCATCGATATATCTTTGGGTAATGCATCATTTATCGTTTCCTCGTTCTTTTCAACTGATAACGATTCTTGCTTTTCAATTGAAGGTGATTCTTGAATAATATTATTTTCTGAAACTACATTATTTAAATCTAGAGCTGTAGCTCCTTCTGTGGCTTGTAATGTTGTTTGATTTTTTGCATGCATCGTTGTAAAATTTTCAGCATAGCCAGTATTTCTGTTGTGGAGTCTATGAACCATACTAACAATTGGTTTTATTTGTGGTTCCTGCCCATCCAATGATGTTGCAACAATAGAAACTCTGATTTTTCCATTTAAATTTTTATCTTCTATTGACCCAAATATTAACTCTGCTTCTGGATCCACTTCTGCTCTAATCTTGTTTACAGCTTCATCTACTTCAAACATAGTAAGATCATCACCACCAGTAATATTCACTAAAAGCCCTTTTGCTCCTCTTAATGAATACTCGTCAATTAAAGGATTGTTTAAAGCTGCTTTTGTAGCTTCTTCGTGTCGTTTTTCTCCTTCAGCCTCGCCAGTTCCCATCATTGCTTTACCCATTCCTTTCATAATGGTTTCAACATCAGCAAAATCTAAGTTTACCAAACCTGGTCTAACCATTAAATCTGTAACACTTTGAACTCCAGATTTTAAAACATCATTTGATAACCCAAAAGAATCTTTAAAAGTTGTTTTTTCATTAATAATTTTAAATAAGTTTTGATTAGGAACAACAATATTTGTATCTAGATGTTTTTTTAATTCTTCCAATCCTTGAAGAGCAATTCTCATTTTTTTTGGACCTTCGTAAGAAAAGGGAAGTGTTACAACTCCAACAGTAAGTATATTTAATTCTTTAGCTGCTCTAGCAATAACGTGCGCAGCTCCAGTACCTGTACCACCACCCATACCAGCAGTTATAAAAACCATATTGCTACCTTTAATATAGTCAACAATATCGTTTAAAGATTCTTCTGCCGCCGCTTGACCAATTTGATGTTTAGCACCTGCTCCTAAACCTTTTGTTAAATTTGTACCCAATTGAATCTTAGCTTCAGCTTTATTCATTTTTAAATCCTGGGCATCGGTATTTACTGCAACAAATTCTACACCTTGCATTCCCGCTTCAATCATACCGTTAAGAGCATTTCCTCCAGCTCCACCAACTCCTAAAACTAAAAT
>CEUZ01035186.1_pt1 | contig 36618 bp, 34 predicted proteins | sample 361511 | NCBI WGS metagenome assembly CEUZ01 (sample SAMEA2622822, study PRJEB7988) | marine metagenome | biome: marine biome (ENVO:00000447); feature: surface water layer (ENVO:00002042); material: "saline water (ENVO:00002010), including plankton (ENVO:xxxxxxxx)" | depth 5 m | reverse complement strand
CAGGTTGGTAAACAGCATTCGTGATTAAGCGTTAGGGTCCAGTATCTTCCGTAGTCTTAGCGTCATGCCTGGGCTCAATACGCCGGCACTCGCTTTAATGGTTTTTTCATTATCCATGAGAACAATGATCCAAGACTTGGCGTCGCCATAACGTTTGCCGGCGATATTCCAGAGATTATCTCCGGGTTGAACTGTGTATTCTGTAAATGTAGGTTCAGCTGTTTTTGCTTTGAGCCGTTCCCGCTGGAGATTCAAAAATGTGTAGGGGTAAATCATATTGGGATTGTCGCCAATTTCATCTTTATTCCAGGCATAGATATGTTTCCATAATCGGAAGTCTCCATACTCTTCTTTTGCAATTTTAACCAGAAAATCACCGGGATTAATCATGTGTTTTTCCCAGGCAAAATCTTCATATAGTATGGGTTCGATGCGCAGTTCATCTTTTACATCTGCAGTTACGACAGGATCTGGTTCTGGCGCAGGACCGTAATCCGGTTCAACCGGTTCGGCGGCAAATGTAGGCTCAGGCTGTGCCGGGAGTTCTTCACGTTCAACATCAGCCGTATTATCAACTGCATTTGTATCTTGCAATTCCAATGGCGGTGCAGTCTGTTTACCACATGAAATGATAAATAGTGATAAAAAGAGAATAGTTAGTTTTTTCATAATATCGTCCTTTTAGAGGAAGTATTTATTAAGATATTTATTTTAATCCAATGGATTCGCCATGCGAATGTATCCCAATAAATAAAAAATCGGGTCATTCTGCACCCTATATACTAAGGGCAAATAATTTTTAATAAAATAAAAATAACTTTACTTTTTAATATTCTCCAAAACAAGATCGTAGCCCATCTGCAACTTCCCCTAAAGTACATTCCGACCTGATACAATCAATGATAGCCGGTATAATATTTTCATCTGATTTTGCTGCAGATTTTAATGCATTTAACTTGGATTGGACGGCCCCATTATCCCGTTCTTGTTTTAATGCAATTACTCTATCCACTTGATTTTTGACGGAGTCTGGATTGATCTGTTGGAGATCAGCTTCAGCTTCATCATCATCTTCAAAGCTATTTACACCCACAATTTTTTGATTTTTATTATCCACTGATTGTTGATAGGTATAGGCACTTTTGCCAATTGCATTTTGCACCCACCCGGATTCAATGGCCGAAATGGCACCGCCCATTCGATCCATTTCTTCAATGATGGTGCACGCTTCATCATCTAATTTGGAAGTGAGTTTTTCTATCACATTACTGCCGCCAAATGGATCTACAAAATTTGTAACACCTGACTCATGGGCAATGACTTGCTGAGTCCGTAGAGCCAACTTAACGGAATGATCTGTGGGCAAAGCCAACGCCTCATCAAAGGCATTGGTATGGAGAGACTGAGTACCCCCCAATACAGCCGATAAAGCCTGAATGGTTGTCCGTACGACATTATTGTCCACTTGTTGGGCCGTGAGGGTAGATCCTCCTGTTTGGGTGTGAATTCGGCACATCATGGCTTTTTCATCCTTCGCCCCAAATCGATTTTTCATAATCTTGGCCCAAAGGCTACGTGCAGCACGGAATTTGGCCACCTCTGTGAGAAAATCATTATGTGCATTGAAAAAGAAAGAAAGCCGCTTTCCAAAAGCATCCACTTTTAATCCTTTGTCTATAGCGGCTTGTACGTATGCAATGCCGTTAGCTAGGGTAAAGGCAATTTCTTGAGCAGCGGTGGATCCTGCTTCTCGAATGTGGTATCCTGAAATGGAGATCGTATTCCATTTGGGCACATGGTCTGCGCAAAAAGCAAATACATCTGTTACCAACCGCATGGATGGCTCCGGCGGATAGATGTAGGTCCCTCGTGCTATATATTCTTTTAATATATCATTCTGGATAGTGCCTTGAAGTTTATCCGCAGAGATACCATTTTTCTCTGCCGTTACGATATAGAGGGCCAATAATGTGGCCGCAGTGGCATTAATGGTCATGGATGTGGATACTTGATCCAATGGAATATCTTTGAATAGATTTTCCATATCCCGAATGGAGGAAATGGGTACACCCACTTTGCCCACTTCACCTTCTGCCATTGGATGATCGGAATCATAACCAATTTGGGTAGGAAGATCAAACGCCACTGAAAGTCCCGACATACCTTGATCCAAAAGATATCGATATCGCTGGTTCGATTCTTCTGCAGAAGTGAATCCGGCATATTGGCGTATGGTCCAGAGTCTATCCCGATACATATTAGGATAGATGCCCCGTTTGAATGGGAATTTTCCGGCCTTTTCAGCCATTAATTTATGCCCCGCTCTTTTTTAATATTTTGATAGGCATCACTCACTGCTTTGAATTTTTCTTCAGCCAAACTAATTAAATCTTTCCCAAGATGACCCACTTTATCCGGATGATATTTGGTGGCCATTTTTCGATATGCTTTTTTTACTTCACTATCTGAAGCAGAAGGATCTACTTCCAAAATGGTATAATCAGAAAGGGTATCTTTGAAAAACATGGCACGGATGGATTCATAATCATGTTCATTAATATTTAAATAGCGTGCAATGGTGTGAATCACTTTTACTTCATCTGCATGAACATGCCCATCGGCCTTGGACAATCCAAATAAAACATGAACCAATTCCAATCGACTGGGATGATCCATAGAGCGAACAATTTGGCGACATACGTCTCTTAATGGATAATCCTGCTTTACTATATCTTTAAACAGGGTCATGAAATCTCGGACATGGTTTTGGCTGAATTGTTTACCTAAGAATTGTTTTACATAATCCAATTCTGATTTCAGCATTTGTTTGTCCGCCTTCATGACCGAAGCAAATAGGACTAGCAATGATACAATGAAATCTCCCGGTTGCGTTTGAGGATATCCTCGGGACTGATAAGCACTCCCATAGGCTCCGCCGGCCTGACCTGTCATTCCTGCCAGTGAATATCCGATGATGGCGCCAATCGGTCCGCCTAGGGCCCAGCCCAGGCCGCCCCACAACATTTTTTTTCCTACACTCACGTAATTTTATCCTTTCAAGAGTTGGCAAAGTTAATACTATTTTCGGCTTGAATAGAAAGCAGAAGAATTTCATCTTACGACCTATGGAACTTTCAAAGAAAACCAAAGCCGCATTATGGTGGCACCGCCTTAAAGGTAAAGAGCATTTAAGCGATCAGTCTATGGCCTTATCCAATAGAGGCCAATCGCCGGGCCGGTTTCTCATTATATTACCGGAGCAGAGTATAGAATCTGATTTGGCGAGACGGTTTGTACAAACCATGCGAAATGCATTGGGCCCCATGGGTGTGAACCAGATGCGAATTATCGGTCCTGCCCAGATTGGAAACTTATTAGATTTAAGCGATTATCATGATTTCATTCTCTATTCAGAAAATGATTTGAACCGATGGGGTCTTCCGGGCAAAGAATTGATATGGTCCTGTCAGCGGATTCAAGTCGATGCAGTATTGGATTTAAATCAATCCTTTGCACCTGTTTCCGCCACATTGTGCCAAACAATTACATCCAAGCTAAAAATCGGATTTTATAGTGAAGATGGGGAAGCCTATTACAATATTATGGTGAAAAGAAAAGGTGAAGAATTAGCAGAAAGTGGATTTAAGGAAATATTCCAAATTTTGGATATCTAATGCAGATTTATATTTATGAAGATCAATATGCTAGGGATTTAGATCCATTGACCTCAACACGAGCCAGCTTTGATATCCGAATTGGCGCCGGTACTTTTTTTGATCAAATCCAATCCCAATTCCCCGATGCGGCCATTTCCCTTTTTGTTCGCGATGAACTGGCAAAAGTAACAGCAGAACGATATCCCGATTGTACAGTCAATCCTAAATCAGTAATGGATGGTTTATGGCTATTGGGCAATGTGATATGGGATCATGATATATCCGAATTGATACAAAACGAAAATGCAATTTATTATTTGAATCATAAGATTGTGGGCGCAAATCTATTAGCGAAAGAAGGGAATGGATGGTTAAAAAAGGGGGGGCCTGTTCACACCAATCCAGCCGGGAATAATAAAATGGCCGTAAGCGCCACTTATTGTCAATATATCTGGCATATTCTAGATCAAATGCCTCAATCCATTTCATTCGAGGCAAGAAATAGAGGTAAACCGGTAACCCCATCGGTATTTTCAAATGTTTCATTTATTAATAAAAGCCAAGTATTTGTAGGTAATGCTGTTATCCAGCCCATGGCGTTGATTAATTCAGAAAAAGGGCCTGTCATTATTGATGATGGTGCAACAATTCACGGTCAGACATATTTAGAAGGTCCTCTATATATTGGGAAAGACACCATGATTAAACCTCTGACGCAAATCAAAAATTCCGTCATTGGTCCCAATTGTAAAATTGGGGGAGAGGTGGATACGGTTATGATTCAAGGTTATACCAATAAAGTGCACGATGGTCACCTCGGTGATGCTGTTTTAGGCGAGTGGGTTAATCTGGGTGCCGGCACCATCAATAGCAATTTAAAAAATAATTATACAAAAGTGTCCGTTCAGGTCAATGGAAAAAATGTAAATACAGGATCCATCCACGCGGGTTGTTTTATAGGTGATCATGTAAAAACAGCCATAGGAACCGTATTGAACACAGGAACGCTAATTGGGGCAGGTGCAATGATCGCTACGGATGGATTTCCGCCCAAGACGATACGTCCCTTTACATGGTACGTAAATGGCCGTCACCGAAAAGTATTGCTTGACAAGTTTCTTGAAACTGCATATCATGTAAAAAAGAGACGGGGGAAATCCCTCTCTTTCGCAGAAAAATCATTATTAAAATATTTGCAAAATGAACGCTGAAAAAACATTGCCGAGTGGCTACGCTCCGATTATATTCGTTTCCCATTTTAGAGGAAAAAATTAATGTTAGAAGGTATAATCTGCCCTGTATGCGAAGCGACACTTGAAGAAATTGATATTAGGGAATCGCTGACATGCAAAAACTGTAAAACAGATTTAAAAGATCGGAAGTTTTTAGACTTCCTTGAGTTTCTCATGGCCAACGGTTTGGTTGAAGATTTGGATTTCTTTGATCAAAAAGTATATAGTGAAGATGTAGAGCGGTTAGAACCGGACGATGAAGAAGATGTAGATCCTGCTGAATTCGAAAAGAAAAAAGATATCTTTAGCTTATATGAAACCGAAATAGAAATGTATAAGCAAAAAGCGGAAGATGAAGAAATCAAAGGATATGAAGATTTTGAAGGTATTGAAGAAGAATGGGAAGACTTCAATCAGCGCGATTTTAAAAACCCAAACAGCAATAAGAAATAATCATGGAAGAAAATAAAAACGTCCAGCAAATTAATATTGAACTGACTCAGGATGTGAGTGAAGGTGAATATGCCAACTTTGTGGTGGTGACACATTCACCGGCTGAGTTTGTCATGGATTTTACAAAGATTTTACCCGGCGTGAGCAAAGCCCGGGTCCATTCAAGGGTAATTATGGCCCCTCAGCACGCCAAAGCATTTTTGGCTGCACTGGGAGATAATATTAAAAAGTTCGAACAGCAGAATGGTGAAATTTCTGCGCCAAGTCAAGATGGCTTTGGGGACTATCCTGTTGCCCCGCCGGAAGGATCATTGCCGAACTAATATCGGACCCAGTCTTTTCCTTTTTTTAATTCTCTCATTTTAATTATAACCCATAGGCTGAGCACAGACCAGGCAAGGCCGTAGCCCAACAATCCGCCAAAAATAATATCTCCGGGGTAGTGCACCCCTACATATACCCGACTGAATGCCACCGCTGCAGCAATGGAGAAATATAGAATTTTATGTTTAGGGTAAAAGTATCCGAATACAACTGCGGCTGCATAAATGTTGGCTGCATGGGAGGATACGAACCCATATTTACCCCCTTTGCCCATGAGAATACGAATCCCGTCTAACATCTCATGGCTGGGTCGGAGACGGCCAAAAAATGGTTTCAATATGGATGCAGACGTATAATCAGCCAATCCACATGCAATGATAAGGATGACGGCAGTGATTTGCCCACGGCGACCGCCCTTGGTGGCCAAGAATATGAGGATGCCCAATATGGGAATTGCCCAAATATTTTGATTGGTTATAATGGGCATAATCCAATCAAAGATAGGGTTGGCTGTTGTGCTGTTAAAAAACCGAAAGATGGCTTTATCCAGTTGAATTAGGGATTCAAGCATGGTAGAAATTAGGAAATCTTTCCCATTAAAAAAGACTTGACCGACGAGAAATGCAGGGATAAATTTTCAATGATATTTTGGCAGGACCGTTATATAAAGAAGACTGGTTGTTCCCCCGCTCCCAGGGTTCCGACGGTCCTGCTTTTGGTTTAGGGTAAAGAAGAGTCCCCGCATTATAACGGGGATTTTCTTTTTTGAAAAGGGTAATTTTGCTCTTAATTAAAACCGAGCGTTGAGCTTCAGGGTAATGTGGCGACCTAATTTCGGTCCACCAATAATTTCACGGTGTATATCCCCATTCAGATTATTGATATTGAGAATGAGGTCATATTTTTCGGCAAATCGATATCCCACCATAGTATCAAATACAAGATATTGATCGATGATGCCATAATGCACACCGGCGGACCATTCAAATTCGGGAATATATCGAAACCCCAGATTGCCATGAAATCCCTGCTCTGCCGTATAGGCCACCTTTGCATTCACCTTATATTTTGGTGCATTGATAGGGTCATAAGACCGGGTGAGAAAATTCCAAAACCGCGTTTTGCCCAAAAATGAAAAATTAATGTCTGCTGAAATTTTGGGTGTAATAAAGGTGTAAATACTCGCATCCATGCCCCAAAGTGAAACAGCGCCATAGTTTATATTGGTAAGCATGAGCTCTACAGGATAGTCAAAATCGGTTTGGTCATCGGTCCACCATGCACCCAATGTATCGCCATTCACAATATGCAGAGAGGTTCCATTCCGTTGTTCAATAGGTCGTTGCCACCAGCCACTGGGTATGACTGATGACCAAACGGATGTGCCATATTTAACATAGTAATATCCTGGAATGCCATCGCCTCCATCCTTGATGCCGCTATGTTGAGCGGTGGGAATAAAACCAAGTATTTTTGGGTCAGGATTATCTACAGAGTAAAAACCAGCAGATGTGTCCAAGACAACGGGTGTGACCCAAGTTAGGTCACTGACAAAATCACTATACGTACTGTAGTAAAAATCAAATGTAGCACGGGTTTTTTTGCCGATAAATCCTGCATACCCAAATTCATAGGTCCAAATTTCTTCAGACCGTACAGGCTTAATCTTGGTATAATCTTCAGCATTGACGAATTGCCCAGATCTACCCAAAACAGCAGGGATATATAGGACGGATCCTTCCGGCATATCGGACCAACGGAATTCAGATTGTGAACCGGCTCTCACATCAAACATCATGAGTTGGCCATTTGCATTCCGTGTATAGTTATATCCATTTGCATTCCCCCGTGCTTTTACAGGGAAAACCGAATATTGGGCCGCTAGAACATCCAGATATAATCCTTGAGAGGATGGCGTATTAAATGCACGTGCCGCCGTCAATCGAAATGTTTGATTTTCATTGGGTTTGTAAAGTAGACCGACCTTCGGTGAGATTTGCGGATAGTACTCCATGGTTTCACCGGTCAGTGGATCCTCGAGGAACGTAATGCCGCCATCTTTCTGCTGACCGCTATGAAGATCCACACGGCCGGAAAGAATTAACTGAAATTTATCACCGAGTTTGGACTGGGTCTGGCCGTACAATCCAAATTCATTGGTGACAAGAAGCTCATCCCATTCATCGACTTCACCATCTTTATCATTGTCAATCCCATCCTCATCATAACTGATTGGATTGTTGCCTCCGGTTCCATCAGGGAGGATGGTGCCGAATGTTTTAGGCATGGTACGCTGATAATCGCCGCCCCAAATCAGCTTCGTATCCAAAAATTTAAAATCTTTATTATGCTGGAACTGGAAATGAAAAAACTTGGAATGGTCCGTGACCACCCCACCAGTGCGGATATTCCGTGTATCCCCAGATAATGATGTATTTAAATAGGCCTGTGCAAACCAGTTCTTATAGACCCAGCGAGCTTGGAAAAATTGGTAAATCCAGTCATCGGCTAAATATCTGCCAATCCCCGTAATATTAATATTGGTGGCTTGGGCAAAGCCGTAATTGAGGCTGATAAAATGATCAGGAGAAAAATCATAATCTGTACGAATATCAAAGCGCGTATTATTGATATTAAAATGTGGAATATCATCTATCCCATCCGCATTTCTATCATAGATTTTATTGTCGGATCCTAGATAGGTGGTATCTACGGTTCCATTTCCATCACGATCGACCTTGATGTCCCATCCATCCCACCAGGCTAAGCCATCTTCAAAAAGGTCATCTAATTCATCTCCATTTCCATCACGATCCTGCCATTGTTTATAATGGGCTTTTTTCTCATCGTCTTCAATATACTCCCAGTCATAGGCGTTAAATTGAACTAGAGACATTTTATAGCCCAGGTTGCCTATAGAACCAGAATGACGAACTTGTGCTTTTGAAAAATTACGTGTACCGCCGGTTATTCCCAAAACCGTACCCTTGGATTCTTGGGGCCGTTTTGAAATAATGTTCACCACACCGGCATGGGCATTGGGACCGTACAGAGCCGAAGAGGGACCTAATACAACTTCTATTTGCTTTACGTCATCTGAGGTAAGGGGAATAACATTGTATGCGATCAATCGAAGGGAAGGAACATTGGCCATTCTGCCATCGGTAAGGGTAAGTAAACGGCTGCTGAAACTAGAGTTGAACCCGCGCGCGCTTAGATTATAACTGTCCAAACCGGAGGCAGTGAAATCAACACCCTTAATATTTTTGAAATAGTCCCCAAGGTTTGGGTTGCTGGCATTGCGGATTTTTAATTCAGAGATCAATGATATGGCAGCTGGCGCATCTGTGATTTTCTCTCTTCTGCCTCGGCTGGCTGTAACAATGTATTCCTGAAGTTGGATCGCTGATATATTTAATTGAATATTGAAATTGACTGAATTCTCATTTACAGCAATAGGGGCTTCATAATCTTCATAACCAATATAAGTTACCTTCAGGGTATAGTCACCAAGGGGAACATTCTGAATGGTATATTCTCCATCGGAGTTGGTTGCTGCTCCTGTATTAAAGTCCTTATTAGAGATGACTACATTGGCTCCAATAAGCGGATCCCCATTTTGGGCATCAGTAATGGTGCCGGAAAGATTAAAATTTTGTGAGAAAAGTGTAGAAAAACAAATTAAGATTGCCGAAGTAATGTATCTCATCTTATTACCTTCAGTTTTTTGTAAAAAAATGGGGGTGATCCGAAGACCACCCCCACCTGTTATGAACGATACACTTGCGAGGTATCGGAGATTTTTATTGAACTACCTCTATCCAACCAGAATCGAATACGATAGTCTCATTAACTGGCATACATACACCTTTATTAATAACGAATTGCAATTTACCACCGGCACCAGTTGCAAGGCCGGAAAGAGCAAAATCACTTGCACTATCATCTACAACCGCAGGTGCAGCTGGATTAGAACTGTCGACCAAAAGTGCGTAAGGCATACCAAAAGATGTTATTCCGCCACCGGTTGCCAGATTATCTGCATGCATATAAATGACCATATCAACTGCATTGATAGCACCATCAGCATTCAAATCGGTAAGGGGATTTTTTACATCATTGGCTTTGACTGTAGCCTCCGCACTTACATTGAACGCATACCATGTCATGTATCCGCCCCAAGAAGCAAGGGCTGCATTCATAATATATGCTTCAGCAACAGGGTCTGTATCAGCAGCTGGGTCCCATGCACCAGCAGCGTTAACAGGAAGTGCGGCTAAGCCGGAAATCACCCGGTCGTCTGCTTCACTCCATGTAGATTGTACTTCTTCGTATCTTGTGTCATGCCCATCGCGATCTACGAAATCTAATTCAAAAGTGGCAGGCTCGACTTCACGATTTACCCTGAATGTTCCATCGTTGAATGGCGGTAGAACTTGGTCATAATCTCCTGATGCAGCAGGAGCCAGGGTAAATATTCCAGTATTATAATCAACAGTATAATCACCCGTATCATTGATTTGGGGCGGCGGAATCATTAAGTATGTATTACATTTTTCTGCATCCAATCTTAGAGAAGGATATGTTCCTTTCACATTGTATGTGCCAGGAGAATCTTTAGCTTTTGAATCCAGTAGTTCAACTTGCATTGAGATTGCCACGGCTGCCAAAGCTGCCGCATCAAATGCGGCGGTTCTTGGGAATCCGGGCGCATTATCGCCGGCTTTAAATGATGCGAGTGGAACGTTCGTCGCGCCAGTAACTACAGCTTCATCAGCGCCAGTTGCCGCTGCAAATCCTGCTGCATCTTTCCAATTGGCGATTAATGGATATATGTCAGCTGAATGTTCTACACCAGTTTTAGTAATTACTTTTCGATCATAAGTACCTGTAAGCGAATTTAATTGCCATGTACCAACGGCATCGCCAAGATTTGGACTATCATCTTTATCCTCACAAGCAGAAAAAACAATAATTCCGGCAAGGAAGATAGAAGTGATTTTGAAGTATTTTGATTTCATTACATCTCCATTTTTTATTTATTTAATCATGTGTTCATTCATAACAAGAATAAGTTAATTGCCTCGCAAGGGCTCTCAATTCCTGAAGTTAAAAACTACGGCAATCTTTATTTACATTCAAAGGTTTTATTTCCGTCTTTCAATCCATCGTTTTATCGACCACAACAAAATTAGGGTGCCCAGAATGAATAGAAAGTTGGGTACAATAATGTTCCGCAAGAAATCCACAGATACATATTAGGACATCCCGGATAATCCTCAAAGGAAATAAATTCGACCGACCAGTCGGTATAGCGTTTGATTTTTACTCCCCATCCTCCATAACTTTGTCTAATATTAAACCATATTTTTATCTTAAACTCTCAATCGCAGGATATATTATTTTATGAAAATTGCAGTACTTATAAAACAGGTCCCCGGGTCTGAATCTCCCCTGCCCATACAATCGGATCAATCTTGGGTAGATGAAGGTGGCATTGCCTATATAATGAATGAGAGTGACAACTACGCTTTAGAAGAAGCCCTCCAGATTAAAGAAAAGAATGGAGAGGGTGAAGTAGTGGCGGTTAGTCTCGGGCCGGACCGCATCCAAAAAGTTATTCGGGAAGGGTTGGCAAAAGGGGCCGATCGGGCGATCCATATTAAAACTGACACTGCCGGATCGGTGGACCCCCTCGTAACTGCTCGCCAATTTACTGATACATTAAAAGCAGAAAATTTTGACCTTATTTTTTCCGGACTTCAATCTGATGATATGGGTATGGGCCAAACTGGTGTCATCATGGGTGAAATGATGGGGATGAGCACCGCATCCTTGGTCATGGCTACAGAAGTAGGTGATGGGAAAATTCGTGTGAAACGTGAATTGGAAGCAGGGTGGTTTCAATGGGTATCCTTATCCCTGCCAGCTAGCGTAACCATTCAATCGGGATTGAATACACCGCGATATCCATCATTGAAAGGGATTATGGGGGCCAAAAAGAAAGAGATTACCGTAGTGGAGCCTTCCGGTGGTGAAGCCGCTCAATCTCTGGAAAAAGTCTATATTCCCCAAAGTGAAAAACAAACCGTAATGATTGAAGGATCTGTGGATCAACAGGTTGAGAAATTGGTGGGTACAATGCGTAACGACATTAAAGTATTATAGGGGGACAGCGTGGATATTTTAATCGTATTTGAAGAAAATAATGGAAAGATCCATCGCATGGGATTGGAATCCATTACGGCAGCACGACAACTATCCGATGATTTAGGCCTTTCTACAGGTGGTCTTGTTATGGGCGCGAATGCAGATGCATTAGCAGATCAGGCCTCAGCTTATGACGTGGGAGAAGTCATTAAGGTTAGCGATCCATTGTTGGATGTCTATTCTGCAGATGGATATTCCGAAACGGTGAAACAGGTCATCGAGCAGGAAAACCCCACCTACGTATTATTTGGACATACCTATCAAGTCCGGGATTACGCTCCCCGTGTCAGCGCCAAACTGATGAAACCATTTTTGGTGGATAATGTGGCTTTTCGCATGGATGGTGGCAAGGCAGTTTTTACCAAACAAATGTTCAATGCAAAACTTTTTTCAGATGTAATACATTCTGGAGATGGCCCTTACTTGGTGAGTTTTCAGTCCGCCGCATTTTCAGCAGACGATGCCGCATCCGGTTCGGCTACAGTTCGAGAAGGGTCCGTGACTTTGGATGCATCCATGATTAAATCTGAATCGGAGGCACCCTTCCAGGAAGAAGCTGGAGATGTTGACCTTTCTTCGGCAGACCTTATTGTATCAGTAGGGCGGGGCATCGGTAAAGAAGAAAACATGCACTTGGTAGAAGCATTAGCGAAAGCATTGGGTGCTGAGTTGGCCTCTTCCCGTCCTGTGGTGGATTCGGGTTGGCTGCCATCCTCCCACCAAGTGGGGAGTTCAGGTCAATCGGTATCGCCCAAGATGTATTTGGCTTTGGGCATATCCGGCGCAATCCAGCATGTGGTGGGTATGAAGGGGTCCAAAAATATTGTAGCCATCAATAAAGATCCGGAAGCACCTATTTTTGAAATCGCCGACTATGGTGTGGTTGGAGACGTTATAGAAATCGTTCCCAAACTTATCGAGGCACTACAAGGCTAAATTTTTTCATCTATGACAGACATCTATTTTTCCCTCCTTGAAAAAATAATACTAGCAGGATTAACAATCCTGACCATGGCTTCATTCGGCTATGAAATTTACCGGCGGTTGGCCATTGTAAATAAAGGTGTAGAATCATTGCCTTTTGACCGCGTGGGAGAAAGATTGTGGCGTGTATTTCGGGAAGTATTTCTCCATGAGAAAGTAATTCGGGAGCGGCCATTCCCGGGCATTATGCATGCACTTATTTTTTGGGGTTTTCTTGTTTTTGGTGTAGTGACTATTGACCATTTTGCCATGGGATTCCACCAACCTATTTTATCAGAGTCAGCACATAACGCTTATGCAATGATTGTGATTCCTTTTTCAGTTCTTGTGATTTTTGGAATTGTTTCACTCGCTTACAGGCGGTTTATTTCCAGACCAAAAGCACTGGGCAAAATATCCCCGACCTCTGGGCTGGTTGCTATTTTTATTGTGATCCTGATGGTGACATATTTGATCGGTGAAACAGAAATTTCTCCATCTGTCTGGAAAATCAATTGGTGGAGTCATAGCCTCGTAATATTGGCATTTATGGTCTTGATCCCTAGGAGTAAGCACCTACATCTAGTTTTAGCACCCATAAATATTTTCTTCCGTCCCTTTAGCCAGCCCGATCATAGACCTGTGCATATAGACCTTGAGGGGGATGAAGATGAATTAGATGCCATGTTGACCAATATGGCAAAATTGACAAAGAATCAGGTTCTAGATGTATTTTCCTGTGTAGAATGCGGCCGCTGCACAGATGTATGTCCCGCCAACCGCGGTGGGGGCGTTCTGGATCCAAAACATCATTTTATTATGGATCTAAGGGCGCCCCTTTTAGAAACAAAGGATGTATCACTTTTAAACCAAATTAATGTGGAAGCAGGTTGGGAGTGCACAACCTGCCAGGCCTGCTCAGAAGTGTGCCCTGTGGGGAACCAGGTAGAAAAATCAGATGAAATTAGAAGATCTGAGGTATTGGTCGAAGGACGCGTACCGCAGGAATACCAAAAATTATTTTCAAATCTTCAAGAAACAGGTAATACAGAAGGTGCCTTATCCAGTCCATTTGCAGATTCATTTCCAACTTATACATCCGATAAGGAATATGTACTTTGGCTTGGCTGTTTTTCACGCCACGGTATGGACCCCAATTTTAACCAATCGGTTGTAAACTTCGCGAAAATTCTGGATGTGGCAGGGATAACTTACGGAATCTTGGCTGAAGAACATTGCTCCGGTGATCCCGCTAATAGACTTGGAGATAAATTGACCTATACCATGTTACGAGACCATAATTTAGAACAGCTTAAAGAAATAAAAAAAGTGGTCACACTGTGTCCCCATTGCGCTGTAAACCTGGGAAAAGAATATAACAAATACAGTCCCATCAACTATACGGTGGAACACCACACACAAGTTATCGGCAAATTGATTGAAGAAGAAAAGATCAAGGTTCAAATGGGAGAAGATGGGCAGGTGACCTATCATGACCCGTGTAATTTATCTCGCATGTTGGATATAGTAGATGAACCACGCAGTGCCATTCAGGCAGCAGCATCTGATTTCCAAGAAATGGATGAACATGGAAGAAATACATTATGTTGTGGTGCAGGAGGTGCATTATGGTGGAAAAAAGAAACGCAGGGACGAACGCACCTTGTAAGAGCTGAACAGGTCATGTCCTCTGGGGCAGATACTGTGGTTACAGGTTGTAATTTTTGCTATGGGATGATGAAGCAAGGCTTAGGGCCCATGACGCCTGAGGGAAAAAGTGAAATTCAGGTAAAGGATGTGGCAGACCTGATAGCAGATAACCTGGCCTAAGATTATTTGACGAACAGATTTCAATACGCATTTGAAAAAAATGGATTCATTTACTCCCCTGAATCCATTGCCAGTTTAACCGAATACGAAAAATACCAACTCTCATTCCATCCGGAACGCCCCAAATATTTAGACTATTTATCCCTTTTTGATGATGTGGAGGAATGCCTTCATTCTAAAGCATTCGGTACCTCTTTGATTCAAGTTCATCGGGCTGAGTTTAAAGGCGTTTCTGTATTACTTATCGGCCAGCAGAGTGGACCCACATCCGATTATAAAGTATTCCAAAACATTGCCACTGATCCTGCTGAATTGGAACAGTGGAACCACGGTATGCCCACACCGGCCAGTTATGAAAAGGCCATTGAAGGTGTTTCTATTGCCAATGCAGAAAATCGAATTATCATCATTTTTGTAGATACACCCGGAGCCGATCCAACTGAGGAATCGGAAGCGGGAGGCATTGCCTGGAAAATCGGCGGCACGATTCAAGCTTTAGTGGAAACGCCTATGCCCACCATTTCTCTCATCATCAATCGAAGCTGTAGTGGCGGGGCCATTGCCCTCACGGGGACGGATGTAACCCTGGCCATGGAAAATTCAACTTATCTCGTCATCTCTCCGGAAGCATCCTCATCCATTTTATTCCATGACCGCCATCATGCCAATGAAGCAGCGGAAATTAGTCAGATTACATCTAGAGAAGGATTTGAAAACGGCATCGTGGATGAACTAATTCCTGAGTCTAATGGACCGGCCCATCGTAACAAAGCAGAAGCCATCGCCGCCGCTGGTGATGTGCTGGAAAAACATATTTTGGCCATGAAGAATATGACGCTATCAGAGGTCTATGAAAATAGAATTAATCGTTGGGCGAAGATTGGGCAATGGGATGAAGGAGATTATATTATTCGGACACCAAAATCACGGATTCCCATTCCTTCACCCAATGGATTTATTCACCGACACAAGGGTTGTAAAGATGAATCGGGGAAACGGGTTTTTGATCCTGTCTCCTTTGACCATTTATTCGATAAAGATTTTGTGTGTGACACTTGTGATTATCGGTATATACGACTATCTGCATGGGATTATATTGACCTTATACTGGATAAAAATTCTTTTATTGAACACAATCAAACATCGTCTATTTTGGACAAAGATATTTTGAATTTCCCAGGATATGATGAAAAACTCAATTCTGATCGTGAAAAGACAGGGCTGCCATCCGCCATGATTTCAGGCGATGGTAAAGTGGATGGACAGAATGTGGTATTCTGCGCTAATGATTTTGGTTTTCTTGGCGGATCATTTTGTATGAGCACAGGTGAGAAAATCTGGCGTGCGGCAGAAATTGCGATTGAGAGGAATGTCCCCATGGTTCTCCAAGCCGCAGGCGGGGGTGCCCGCATGCATGCGGGATGTTCATCCATGGTCAGTATCCCCAAAGCACAATTGGCTATCTCGCGGGTAGAGCGCGCAAGACTGAAAGTGGTTACCATCATTACCGATCCAACTCTGGGTGGCGTGGCCATTGGTTATGGTTCAAGAGGGATCCGTTTATTCGAATCGGGAGCAGGGAACATTGGCTTTTCCGGGAAGCGGGTTGTGGAGCAGTATGTGGGGCACCCCGTATCAAAAGATTTTCAAAAGACATCGTGGCTGACTGAAAACGGTCATGCAAATCATATAGTAAAACTGAATAATTTGAAGGAGGAAATCGCCAGAATTATTTCAGAAAAATAGGGAATATAAATTGAATGGAAGATTTTGGTAGTGTTAAATTTCTTGACTTTTTTACACCTTAACCGAACAGGTTCATGAAAAATATTTTCATTCCTTTTTTGATTTATAGCACTATAATGGCAGGGGAACCCTCATCAACAAAAAGAGGCGTCGTCGAGGACTTTACTCAATTAAAATATAAAGTGGCTACAGCAACAAGGACGAAAACCCCACCTGTGATTGATGGTATTATCAATGATGAGGAATGGGAACAAGCAGTATTGATTGAAGAGTTTCTTCAACACGAACCATATAATCTAGAATTACCAAGTTTTAAAACAGAGGTGCGGATAATTTATGATGACAATTATTTATACGTTTCTTTTGTGAATTTTGATTCTAACTCAGAAAAGATAATGAAAACGATGGGGCGTAGAGATGACTGGGGATTATTTTATCAAGGTAATTCTGACTGGGTAGGGATTGGTTTAGATTCCAATAATGATGATAAGACGGGTAATTATTTTGCTGTTAATGCTGCTGGGGTTCAATTAGATATAGCAGTAGCGGGTCAAGATTTTAGAAGCTGGGATAGGACTTGGGATGCAGTTTGGAATAGTGAGGTATCGATTAATAAGGATAATTGGTCCGCTGAGATTCGTATACCTTTCAGTTCGTTACAGTACACTAACGAAAAAAATCAAACTTGGGGTTTATCATTGCAAAGAGGGATCTTTTCTCTTCAAGAGGAAAATCATTGGCCAGGAAGGTACAAAGGTGTTAGAGGCATCATACCTCACTTAGGTATTTTGGAAGGTATTAATAATATTCCAAAATCAAACAATATTGAATTCACACCCTATTTACTTGGTGGACAAACCAAAGATAATGAGAAACAGATGACCCAGAATCTCGGGTTAGATATGCGTTATAATATAAATACAAATACTACAGTTAATATGACTTTCAACCCTGATTTTGGTCAGGTTCAGACAGATCCATCCGTTCTTAATCTTTCAGCTTTTGAAACACGGCTTGAGGAAAGGAGGCCTTTTTTCGTTCAGGGTGGTAACTTCTTTAGAAATAGACTTAGGACATTTAACTCAAGAAGAATTGGTAGCAGGCCTGGATTTTTTGATCCCGATTCTGGGATCATAAAGAATAGGCCAGAAAATACAGCAATACTTGCAGCAGCAAAACTCCTTGGCGAAACAGGTAGTGGAATTAAGTATGGCATTATTAATGCATTTACAAATCAGGAATATGCTACAAATTCACATGAAGTCAATGGTATCACGGAAAATAGAGAGTTTTTGGTTGAACCGCATACAAATTACTTTATTGGTCGTTTTGAAAAACCGTTAATTAATGATTTATCTACAATTGGAATTATGGCAACTGATTTGAATAGAAAAGGAGTATCTGAAGAAGCAAGATCATTTAATTTTGATTGGTCTTTAAATTTATTGGAAAACAAGTTTTCATTTGAAGGTGAAGCTGCAACCTCAATGAATAATGGATCATCAGGTTATGCATCTAGATTTAGCATGGGATATCGTGATCCTACTTGGTGGGACATAAGGTTTTGGGGTGGATATAAAGATGGAAAATTTGATGTCAGTAAAATGGGGTACCAGGAAAAAAATAATAATTGGTATGGGGGAATTAGAGGTTCTATTAGAAGAGATACTCCCAAAGGTATTTTTCTTGATCAACAACTTGAAATAAAATTTAATTATGGTGGTCGTTTCGCGGATGATAGAGGAGATGCGGTGATAACCCGAAATAATATTGAATTAGAACAAAAAAATAACTTCATGAATTATTGGAGATTGGCATGGACTTTACAATATAGTGCTGAAGTATTTGAAGATGATGATATTTATAGAGACTCTAGGGCAGTAATTATAAAGGATAACGAATGGAAATCATTCAGTATTTGGATTGAAACCGATCGCCGAAAGAGGATAATTCTTTTATCAAGATATGATGTTGATAAAGGGAGCCTTCGAGGATGGGGTAGGTCATTGGGTTTCGAATTAACCCTAAAGCCAACGGACTATATTAATTTATCCATCGATTCTTCAGAGGAGTATAAGCCAGTTTCCATGCAATGGGTAGGGATCATTGAAGATGAAAATAAAACGAATATTATTTATTCTAATTCAATAAGAAAGCAAAGGAATACGGAAGTTAGAATGAATATTGCTTTCTCGCCAAAAATGACATTTGAATCATACTACCAACCCTTTAAAGCACGTGTGAAGTATTTTGATTATGGGAGACTCAAGAAAGAAAAATCATTTGATTTAGAGCCTTATGAATACGGTTATGATAAAGGTTTTAATATCGATAGTGAAGTTGGGACTTTTGTATTTAGGTGGGAGTATTTGCCGGGTAGCCTGATTTATGTTGTATATAATCTGAATATCAATAATAGATATTCAGATGAAGAAAAAGAATGGGAAAGATTTCAGTCTAACTCTTTATTTATAAAAGTTGATAGATTTTTTCGTTTATAAAATATTTACTTCGAAAGATCAATTAATTTGATTCCGATCTCACGAGCATGATCTAGTATACGGTCGTCTCGATAAAATTCGCCAAAATAGATTTTATTAATCCCCGCATTGGCGATCATTTTAAAGCAGTCATAACAGGGAGAGGCGGTGACATATATTTCACTATCTTCCAAACGAACTCCGTGGCGAGCAGAATGGACGATGGCATTGGCCTCTGCATGGATGGTTCGGACACAATGGGTGTTTTCCATTTCATGACCTGCATCATCACAATGGGCCAAACCACGGATGGAACCATTATAACCTGTAGCTAAAATGGTTTTCCCCCGAGTAATTACAGCACCCACATGCTTTCGGTCGCAAGTGGATCGGGTGGCCACTTCTCGGGCAATGTTCATAAAATATTCTTCCCAACTGACGCGTTCACTCATTATTTAAATCCGAATATTTATTCCTTTACAAAAATTTTCACAGCAGATCGAAGTTCACCAAAATAGATCCGCTTCACAAATTGGGCCAACTCTGCCGTTAAAATCAAATAGGCCCAAGTGGGGATGGGCACCTCAGAGCAGCCTTTGATAAGGACGCGCTTATCCGCATATTGGGACCAATCCACAGCGGCTACTTTTTCTCTGAAAACCTTTTCTCGGAGGATTTCTCCATCCAAAAAGTCATTTAAATAAATGGTCTCCATCTAATCTTTGATCTGTTCTGTGGTCATATAAACTGGTTTATTATCACCCATAAAATGGTGGTAATCCAGGATACCATATCCTTCATGGTTCCGAGTAGGGCATGAACTGCAACTGCTGGAACCATCCTTGCGGTGTCGAACAATTTCAAGCAGTTTTTCATCCGTTTTGGCGGCACCGGCGACCAATTCTTCTTCGGTTTCTACGTACCAGCGCATGGTGACGAGGTATTTATATTTTTTGCTTTCATTTCCATTATCACTCATGGTCAAACTCCTTTGAGGACTTTTTGTCTATGGGGTAAAAGTAAGTAGGATTTAATCGAAAATGCGGGCCGTTTTTTCAATACTTTTTGCTAACTGTTCAATGTCATTTTTGTCATTATATAAATAAAAACTGGCTCGGGCTGTTGATGCAACACCCAAGTAATCCATAATTGGTTGGGCACAATGATGGCCGGCACGGATGCAAATACAATCCGTATCTAAAAATTTCGCCAAATCATGTGCGTGGACATCCCCCACATTAAATGGTATCACAGCCCCGCGATGATCCGCATTACCATAAAGGGTAATGCCCTCAATTTGAGAAAGGATATCCAATCCATATTTGAGTAAAGATTGTTCATGGTCATGGATAGCATCCACTCCAACAGATTGGAGGTAATCAATGGCGGCACCCAGTCCGATGACTTGAGCGATATTGGGCGTTCCTGCTTCAAATTTCCATGGTACATCATTCCATGTGGACTTTGCCATGGTGACCGTGTTGATCATTTCGCCGCCGCCCATGAATGGATCCATGCTTTCTAGCAAATCGGTTCGGCCGATCAAAACACCCACCCCTGTTGGTCCAACCATTTTATGGCCGGAAAAAGCATAGAAGTCGCAATCCAATTCAGTAATATTCACTTTCATGTGGGGAGCGGCCTGGGCCCCATCTAAAACGGTGACTGCATTTACATTTTTTGCAGCTGAAATAATTTCATTCACGGAATTCACTGTGCCAAATACATTGGATTGATGGCCCACACTCACCAGCTTTGTTTGATCGGTCAACTGGTCGAGTGATTCAATATTGAGTGTCCCATTGTCAGTCAAGGGTATATATTTCAGCGTTGCACCTATTTTTTCAGTAATCAATTGCCATGGGACCAAATTGCTGTGATGCTCCATTTCGGAGATAAATACAGTATCATGTTGGCAGAGATTCTTCAGTCCCCAAGCATAGGCCAGCAGATTGATGGATTCGGTGGTACTGCGGGTAAAAATAACCGAATGGGTATTGGGGACGTTTAGAAATTGCTTCACCTTAATCCGAACTTGCTCATAGGCATCGGTTGCCCGTTCGCCTATTTTATAAAGTGCACGATGAATATTGGCTGCATATGAATTATAATATGAATTAACCGCATCGATGACCACTTGAGGTTTTTGGGTGGTGGAGGCGGAGTCCAGATAAACAAAAGGCTTATCTGAATGATAAATAGGGAAGTCCCTCCGAATTTTATTTACATCTAACACTAAAGCATGCCCAGTTGAAGACGGGCGGACTCATTAATCATTTCTCGATCCCAGGGCGGATCCCAAACCAATTCCACTTTCACCTCAGCCGTTCCGGGGATACCTTCAATCTTTTGTTTCACTTCGTTTGCAATCATGTCGCCCATACCACATCCGGGAGCTGTAAGTGTCATTTTCACTTCCACATCAGAACCGGATTTTCCATTATCCAAAAGTTTGCAGGAGTAGATTAATCCAAGATCCACAACATTTACCGGAATTTCCGGATCGTAGCATGTTTTCATGGCTTCCCAAATGGCTTTTTCATTGGCGCGGCCGTCTGTTTCTGTTTCTTTTAACCAGGGTTGAACCTCCGGAATCTTGCCGATGGCGTCTGCATCTGCTCCTTCAATCCGAACAAGATTGCCGCGAATCATAACTGTATAACTGCCGCCCAAGGCTTGAGTAATATGGCCTTCTTCGCCTTTTTTGAGTGTAATCTTATTTCCGAAGGGGATCAGGGTGGCCTCACAATCCCTTTCTATAATAACATATTCGTCAATATCTGAATACATATTTAATCCACTAATTCTGTTTGAATTTTATGAATGGCGCTGCTGAATCCATTGGTGCGCTGGCTACTGATGGCTCTCCCAAGCCCCACAGATTCTAAAAATTGTCCCCCATCCACATTTAAAATTTCTGCTTTGGTATGGCCGTTGAATGACCGTTTAATAAGAGATAGAAGTCCCTTCACAATCATGGCATCAGAATCGGTCCTAAAGGAATATTTACTATTAGATAATTCTTTGACGATCCACGCTTGTGAAGTACATCCGTGGATGCGGTTTTCTTCTACCCGTTCTTCATTGGAAAGGCCGGCCGTATCTTTGGCCAAATCTACCAAGTAAACATATTTATCTCGGGGATCAGAAAATATAGAAAACTCCGCCCGAATTGCATCCAAAGTCTGTTGAATGTCAGCCATGGAGCATGGTGCCTTCCAGCCAAGTTGTTACCTTATCATTGATGTAGGATTTGACATCACTGTTTTGAACCGAATCGATAATTTCTTTTGCAAATCCGCCAATAATGAGTTCGATGGCTTTTTGTTTACTGATGCCGCGGGAGCGAAGATAAAATAGTGCTTCGGAGTCAATTTGTCCTGTAGTAGAGCCATGGGCACACTTTACATCTTCAGCATAAATTTCTAACTGTGGGTTGGCATTCATGAGGGCCTTTGGGCTCAGGAGTAAATTCTTATTGGACTGATCTGCATTGGTTTGTTTGGTATGCTCCCGAACCACCACTTTTCCATTGAAAACGCCAGAGGCCTTATCAGATAAAATGTATTTGAAGAGTTGATGGCTTTCGCAGGCATCATTCCCATGGTCAACAATCACATTTTGGTCATGATGCTGAGCCTTTTCTGTGAGAGAAAGTCCGTCTATACTGGCTTCAGCACCTGCGCCTTCAAAGGATAATTCAATATCGTGGCGGAATAGTTTACCACCGGATGAAAGGGTGGTTACATTTAATTGTGCATCTCGGTTCAATTGATATTTTGTTGTGGCGGTATAAGTCCCATGTCCATCCGTTTCCAATAATCTAATGTGCGAGAATATTCCATTTTCATGAACACGGATTTTGGATGCAGAATTCACAAAATGGGGGGTAGGTGATTTACCGATATAATGTTCGATAATGGTGGCCTCTGCATTGGTACCGATGTCAAAATTAAAGCGGGGGTGATTCATGAGGGAAACAGAGAAATCCGTCATGAGGTAAATTACTTGAATAGGCTTTTCAATGACTGCATTATTCTCTATAGCAACGGAAACACCGGAATTCATCATGGATGTATTTAAAGCCATGAATGGATTGCCGTTTACATTGTATTCATCATGATTGGCGTTAAAATGGTCTAACCCTGTAGAAACGGTGAGACCTTCAGGCAAGCTCGATAACTGACTTTGGTAATGCCCATTGATCATAAAAATCAGATGGGTGTTGGGGATACTTCCTGGAATTTCTTTAGGCAAATTGGGGAGGTCATCCACCCAAGAGAGTTGGAAATCTGATTTTTTTAGATCAGAAAAATCAGTGAATTGCCATTCTTCCCATTTTTTGGTGGGAAGTCCCAATTCCTTGAAGCGACCAAAGGCAGTGCTTCGAACCGACCTTAATTCTGAACCCTCATGGGGCCAGTAGTCCAATAGGGCTTCAAACTGTTTCTTGAATTGGGTCATGACTCGAGCCAGGAATATCCTTTTTCTTCCAATTCGTGGGCCAAGGTCATATCGCCGGACTTCACAATTTTTCCATCAATCAACACGTGAATGCGATCGGGCTTCATATATTCTAATAATCGCTGATAGTGGGTAATGGCCAGAAAAGACCGTCCACTATTTCTAAAATTATTCACCCCTTCAGCTACAATCTTGAGTGCATCAATATCCAAGCCTGAATCAGTTTCATCCAAAATGGACAATGCCGGCTCAAGGGTAAGCATTTGAAGGATTTCATTCCGCTTTTTTTCGCCACCAGAAAATCCATCATTCACTGCCCGACTTAGATATTTTTCATCCATGTTAACCAGTTTCAATTTTTCTTTAATGAAACGCATAAAGTCCGCTGCATTAATCTCCTTCAATCCTTGGTGTTTGAGTTTTGCATTTAGTGCCGCCCGGAGAAAATAAGTGTTGTTCACACCGGGGATGACCACGGGGTATTGAAAGGACATAAAGATACCGGCAAGTGCCCGGTCTTCGGGAGGCATATCAAAAAGATCTACACCGTTATAGGTGATAGATCCGGAAGTAACGTCATATTGGTCACGGCCCGTAATTACATTGGCAAGGGTACTTTTACCGGAACCGTTCCGGCCCATGATGGCATGGAGTTCACCAAGGTTTATGGTGAGGGATATCCCTTTGAGGATTTCTTTCCCATCCACGCCGGCGTGTAATTTTTTGATTTCTAACATTTAAGATTATAATTATGAATTAAATGGTTAACCAACCGCGCCCTCGAGGCTCACTTCCATCAATTTCTGTGCCTCAACCGCAAACTCCATTGGGAGTTCATTAAAGACATCTTTGCAGAATCCATTCACAATCATCGAGACCGCATCTTCAGTAGAAATGCCCCTTTGATTGCAGTAGAACAATTGATCCTCACCTATCCTTGAAGTGGATGCTTCATGCTCCATTTGAGCAGAAGGGTTTCTCACATCAATATAAGGAAACGTATGGGCGCCGCATTTATCTCCGATTAATATGGATTCGCATTGGGAATAATTTCGGGCATTCTCAGCACCTTTCATAATCTTCACGCCACCGCGGTAAGTGTTTTGTCCTTTACCAGCGGATATGCCCTTAGAAATGATGGTGCTTTTCGTATTTTTCCCCAAGTGAATCATCTTCGTTCCTGTATCTGCCTGTTGAAAATTATTGGAGAGGGCTACGGAGTAAAATTCACCAATAGAATTATCCCCTTTCAAAATGCAGCTGGGGTATTTCCAGGTGAGAGCGGACCCCGTTTCCACTTGGGTCCAGGAAATTTTTGAATTGACTTCAAGGCAGGTCCCACGTTTCGTCACGAAATTATAGATACCGCCTTTGCCTGTTTTTGGATCACCGGGATACCAATTTTGAACGGTGGAATATTTGATTTCCGCATCTTTATGGGCCACCAGTTCCACTACGGCTGCGTGGAGTTGATTCTCATCCCGCATGGGTGCAGTGCATCCTTCTAGATAACTCACATGACTGCCTTCATCGGCGATAATTAACGTGCGTTCGAATTGCCCTGTATTGGCAGCGTTGATCCGGAAATAAGTAGATAATTCCATGGGGCAGCGAACCCCTTTGGGGATGTAAACGAAGCTACCATCGCTAAAAACAGCAGAATTGAGTGCTGCAAAATAATTGTCTGTTGTGGGGACCACACTACCCAGATATTTTTTTATAATTTCGGGATGGCTGTGAACCGCTTCAGAAAAGGAGGAAAAGATAACACCATGTTTTTCCAATTCTTCTTTGAAAGTGGTGGTAACAGATACACTGTCAAAAACAGCATCGACAGCTACGTTGGCCAACATTTTTTGTTCTTCTAGCGGAATGCCCAATTTTTTATAGGTGTCCAATAACTCCGGATCCACTTCATCCAGGCTTTTTAATTTTTCTTTTTCTTTCGGAGCTGCAAAATAGGAGATGGCCTGAAAATCGATGTTTGGATAATTCAACTTGGACCAGTTCGGTTCATCCATTTTCAACCATTGGTTGTAGGCTTTCAAGCGCCAATCCAATAGCCATTCCGGCTCATCTTTTTTGGATGAGATTAATCGAATTACATCTTCATTCAATCCAGGCGGAATGGTTTCCTGCTCAATATCGGTGGTGAAACCGTATTCGTATTCCTGGCTGATCGCCGAATCGATGATTTGTTGGTTTTTATCCATTGTTGAGCTGTTGGTGCACTAATTGTTAAACAGAGAAACTCGTTCCACAGCCACAGGTTCTTTCAGCATTTGGATTCTTGATTTTAAATCCACCATTGAGGATATCGCTGGAAAAGTCAACTTCGATCCCTTTGAGATAAAGATAGCTTTTCAAGTCACAAAATATCTTCATGCCTTGGCTTTCGAAAACTTTGTCGAATTCTTTCTGTTTCTTTTCGAAAGACATATCGTAATTCATGCCGGAGCAGCCCCCTTCTGTTACTTCCATGCGGAGGCCAAAACCTTTTTTCCCTTCTGTTTCCATAACTGCTGAAAGCCGTTCTGCTGCAGATACTGACAGAGAAATGCCCGCGTCAAAAATTGCTTGGGTATCAGGTTGATTTTCCATTATTCCCACTCCATATTAATATTAGGTTCTTGCCGTTCTTGTGGGCTTGAAACGCCCACGCCCAGTTTTCCCCTTGCTTCTGCTGAAATCATCTCTGGATTCCAGGGTGGATCGAATGTCACTTCCACAAATGCTTGGTTCACCGCATCCAGGGCTTCCAATTTATTTTTAATATCTTGTGCCATTTGCTGTCCCATGGTGCAACCGGGTGTGGTGAGAGACATAACAATATTCACATCGGATCTGGTTTCATCATAGGATTCCTGAATCTGGATATTGTAAATTAATCCCAGATTCCAAAGATCCACCGGGAGTTCCGGGTCATAGCATTGTTTTAATATTTCGATAACTTCAGATTCTTTCACTTGAGCCATTATTGGGTCACCTCCTGAAGGGTCATTTGGGTAAACATATTTCGCAAATTGTCGTTAATGCGCTGGATGGGAACGCGAATATTACAGGCGCTGATTTGGATGCAATCTGATTCAAAATAACAATCCATCATGCCCAAGGGACCTTCGAGCTTTTCAAAAAAATCTTTAAGGGAAATACGGTCGAGTTTGGCGAGGATACGATAACCACCAGCAGGACCTTGAACGGCTTCTAGGATTCTATCCCGGGCCATTTGTTGTAATGTTTTAGCCAACAATTGTTGGGGGATACCATATTGGTTCGCGATCTCCTTTGCACTGGTTAATTCATCCACATTTTTGGATTGCATATGGCGCAAGGCAATCAATGCGTATTCGACCTTGCGTGTAATCTTTAACATTGGTTTTTCTCCAGCCTAGAAATTTACCCCACTTGAAAAATGCACTCCAAGAAATAAATACGACATATTTAATCGTATTTAAATGTGTTTTATTTAATATTCACAGTAGTGAGCACCGATCGTTGCTCACTACGAAACGATTATATCAGAATTTTTCTTCGGGGTAAAATGGCCGATTATTTTTGATTCGAGTCCATTAGCATCGACACATTTTTGTGCATATTTGTCCGCTTGATTTTTGGGGAGGGCAACTAGTAATCCTCCAGATGTTTGTGCATCTGCAACCATGTATTTTTGGGTCTTTGAAATTGAAGCATTAAATGAAACAAATTTTGATGCATAATCCAAGTTTCGTTTAGTTCCACCTGGAATGATTCCATCTATTGCTAGCTGATATACATTACTAAGAAAAGGAAGGTTTTGAAATTCAATAGTTGCAGAAACATTGCTGACCCTGCACATCTCTGTAAGATGACCTAAAAGCCCAAAACCAGTTACATCAGTGGCGGCATGGACATCAAAATCACACATCAATTTTGAGGCCGACGCATTTAGTGTGGCCATGCAGTTCACAGCTTCCTTAATTATGGTATCAGGCGCCAATTCCCGTTTAATAGCAGTGGAAATAATGCCCGTTCCCAGTGGCTTTGTCAACACAAGGGCGTCACCTGTTTGGGCTCCGGTGTTTTTAATTAATTTATTTTCATTCACTTCACCGGTGACCACCAATCCGTATTTTGGTTCTTTATCATCAATAGAATGGCCACCCACGATGGGGATGCCTGCTTCTTTGGCTTTTTCTGTTCCACCCCGAAGAATTTCTGTAAGAACTTCTTTTGGTAATTCCTTTATTGGAAATCCCACGATATTTAAAGCAAATCGCGGCGTAGCACCCATGGCATAGATATCCGATAATGAATTTGCGGCGGCGATTTGGCCAAACTGGTAAGGATCATCCACGATGGGTGTGAAGAAATCCACTGTCTGAACGATAAGTTTACCGCCCTCTAGGCGCACCACGGCAGCATCGTCAGATCCATTGAATCCGACAATCACATTATCTTGGTGCACAGTTTCAAGATCACCCAGTACCTGGGCTAAGTCCTCAGGACCAATCTTGCATGCTCAGCCGGAACCGTGAGAATAGTGCGTTAATTTGATCTTATCGAAAGATGTCATGGGCTCAATTTAATTACATAAAATGAGGATTCTAAATCGGTTCTGAACGAATAGAAAAAATCCTCACCAATCCATTGATTTGCGTTTATTCAGGACAGTAGATTGTGGTTTGGCAAATAGCTGAAAATAATGTACGATCATAATTCAGAAAGTAATCATAGATCCAACCCAGCGGATATATAAACACTTCCCCGCAAAATATTTACACAATTTTATTAAGGAAATTTCATGATTAAGACCACAAAACAGGTGGATGAAGTTGTCATCCGATTTGCCGGAGATTCCGGGGACGGAATGCAGCTCACCGGTGGCCGATTTACCGAAACCACTGCCATCGTGGGCAATGATTTAAGCACCTTGCCCGACTTCCCAGCAGAAATTCGTGCGCCTGCTGGGTCTTTGGCTGGTGTTAGTGCATTTCAAATTAAATTTAGTTCAAAAGATATTCACACTCCTGGTGATAAACCAGATGTACTGGTGGCCATGAACCCGGCTGCATTAAAAGTGCATCAAAAGGACATAGCACCAGGCGGTATCATCATTTGTAATGCGAATGCATTTACACCCAAGAACCTGAAGCTTGCTGGTTTTGAAACCAACCCCATAGAAGACAAAACTTTAGATGACTACTACACATTGTATTCTGTCGAAATGGGGAAGATGGTGGCATTGGCCAATGAAGATTTAGGCTTGCCTCCAAAGACCATTGGACGGACAAAAAACTTTTTTGCCTTGGGCTTATTGTTTTGGATTTATGACCGTCCCATGGAGCAGACCCAAGATTGGCTAAAAGTGAAGTTTGCGAAAAAACCGGAAATAATAGAAGCCAATATTCGAGCGATGGATGCAGGATATAATTATGGTGATACAACTGAAATCTTTACCACAAGATATACAGTTGATAAAGCCAACCTTCCCTCTGGAAAATACCGAAATGTTGTTGGAAATCACGCATTGTCAATGGGGCTTGCAGCTGCATCAGAAAGATCAAAAATAGGCCTGTTTTATGGTGGCTATCCCATTACGCCGGCCAGTGATATTTTACATACCCTAGCGGCATGGAAGCATTTGGGAATAAAAACATTTCAAGCGGAAGATGAAATTGCCGGTGTAACTGCTGCCATTGGAGCCTCATTTACGGGGAATCTAGGTGTTACGGCAACTTCAGGCCCTGGTATTGCGCTGAAGTGTGAAGCTATGGGATTGGCGGTAATAGCTGAATTACCATTGGTTGTAATCAATGTGCAGCGAGGTGGTCCCAGTACTGGACTACCAACAAAAACCGAGCAATCAGATTTGATGCAGGCCATGTATGGCCGAAATGGGGAAGCACCAATACCTGTATTGGCGTCATCTACCCCTGGAGACTGTTTTTATGTAGCTTACGAAGCGTGCCGAATTGCTGTGAAATATATGACACCGGTGATGCTTCTCACGGATGGTTATCTGGCTAATGGATCTGAACCGTGGCAATTACCTAAATTTGAGGAGTTACCAGACTTTAATGTTACCTTTGCAAATGAATCTAATTTAGCTGATGGTCAGTTTTTGGCTTATGCTCGGGATGAAAAAACTATGGCCCGTCCATGGGCTATTCCTGGCACTAAAAACTTGGAACATCGTATTGGCGGTATTGAAAAAGAAGATCTTACAGGCAACGTTAGTTATGATCCAGATAATCACCATTATATGGTAGAAACTAGAGCCAAAAAAGTGGACTCTATCGCTAATGAATTTGGCCCAACAGAAGTATTTGGTGATCCTAGTGGTGATGTATTGATCTTAAGCTGGGGGGGTACCAAAGGTGCATGCCGTTCAGCTTGTGAATTTCTTCAGGCCGATGGCAAAAAAGTCAGCCACGTTCATTTGAGGTGGATCAATCCTCTACCAAAAGATTTGGGAGAAATTCTCATCAAATTTAAACATGTATTGATACCTGAAATTAATTTTGGTCAATTGATTAAAATTATCCGATCTGAATTCCTCGTGGATGCAAAAGGGCTCAACCTAGTCCGGGGGAAACCAATCAGTTCATCAGACATTAAAGAATCTGTAAACGCATTAATAGGATAGAATCATGACAGATGCTGTAAAGACTTATACCAAAAAAGATTTCACATCCGATCAAGCGGTACGCTGGTGCCCGGGGTGTGGTGATTATGCCATCCTGGCTCAAACGCAAAAAGTTTTTCCTGATTTGGGTGTGGACAAAGAGAACTTTGTATTTATTTCAGGAATTGGGTGTTCGAGTAGGTTTCCATATTATATGGATACTTATGGATTTCATACCATTCATGGCCGTGCACCGGCCATTGCTTCTGGAGTGAAATTAGCGAACCCAGATCTATCTGTATGGGTAGTTACTGGTGATGGAGACGGGCTATCAATTGGCGGAAATCATACTATTCATTTGTTACGGCGAAACTTAGATATCAATGTCATGCTTTTTAATAATCGAATTTACGGTTTAACTAAAGGTCAATATTCGCCCACTTCAGAAGTAGGAAAAATTACCAAATCCACGCCTATGGGCTCATTGGATACCCCATTTAATCCATTGACATTAGCCTTGGGTGCTGGTGCCACATTTGTTTCTCGTACTATTGACAAAGAAACTAAGCATATGCAAGCTATGATAATGCGTTCTCACACTCATAAGGGAACGTCCTTCATGGAAATCTATCAAAATTGCAATATTTTTAACGATGGAGCCTTTGCTCAATTAACTGACAAAGAAACAAAGTCAGATACAGTTCTATTGCTAGAAAATGATGAGCCCATGCTGTTCGGTGCGGAAAAACAAAAAGGCGTCCGCTTGGATGGGAATACGCCTATTGTTGTAGAGATTGGTGATAAATGGGGGGTGGATGATGTACTGGTGCATGATGAATCGGATTATGTGATTGCATCTCTTCTGTCGAATATGACTTACCAACCTGACTTCCCCGATCCCATTGGTGTCCTCTACGCTATTGAAGCGGAAACTTATGAAGACCGAATGGTGGCTCAACTCGATCTGGCCATTGAAAAGAAGCCATCAGGATCTATCCAGGATATATTGAGCTCAGGCGATATTTGGGTGGTAGATTAAGGGAAAGATTTTTATGGGATACCGTAAAGAAAAAGACAGTATGGGAGAATTGAATGTGCCAACAGACCGGTACTATGGCGCCCAAACACAACGGTCCCTGAATAATTTTAAAATTGGTGATGAACGGTTCCACAGGGAATTGATTCGTGCCTATGGTATTCTGAAAAAAGCAGCGACCACGGTGAATGAATCTGCCGGTAAACTGGATGGTGATCTGGCCAATGCCATTCGAGATGCGGCGGATGAAGTAATTAACGGCAAGCTGGATGACCATTTCCCATTGGTGGTATGGCAGACCGGTTCCGGTACCCAATCCAATATGAATTTTAATGAAGTGATTGCCAACCGCGCTATTGAGCTGTTGGGCGGTGAATTGGGTAGTAAAGACCCGGTTCATCCCAATGATCATGTAAATATGGGGCAGTCCACCAACGATACATTCCCTACGGCCATCAATGTTGCGGCGGTAGAGGGTGTTACCAATCAACTCATTCCGGAGCTCACTCAACTTCGCGATAGCCTTCAAGCGAAAGCAGATGCTTTTGACAATATTGTTAAACTGGGCCGGACCCATTTGCAGGATGCCACACCCCTGAGTTTGGGACAGGAATTTTCTGGCTATGCCTCTGCATTGACTCATGGTTTATCCCGACTGGAAAAAGCACTGGACCACTGCTATGAATTGGCCATGGGCGGTACGGCAGTAGGCACTGGGATCAACACATTTGAAGGGTATGGAGAAGCAGCGGCCCAAGAAATTGCCAAAATCACGGGACTTCCTTTCCGTACGGCAGACAATAAATTTGAGGCCATGGGGGGGCAGGATAGTATCGTAGAACTTTCTGGTGCACTCAAAACCATTGCAGGATCACTATTCAAGATTGCCAATGATATTCGTTGGCTGGCCAGTGGACCACGATCGGGAATTGGCGAAATTTTAATCCCTGCCAATGAACCGGGTTCTTCTATCATGCCCGGCAAGGTCAACCCAACCCAGTGTGAAGCCATGACTATGGTTTGCACCCAGGTGATGGGGAATGACACTACCATTGCCATGGCCGGTGCCAGCGGCAATTTTGAACTGAATGTTTATCGACCTGTGATCGCCTATAATATTATTCAATCTATTCGTTTACTCTCCGATGCATCCAGTTCATTTAGAGAACATTGTGTGGACGGAATTGAAGCGAATGAGGAACGAATTCATTCCAATTTATATAACTCACTCATGCTGGTAACCGCTTTGAATCCCCATATTGGTTATGATAAAGCAGCAGAAGTGGCGAAGAAAGCCTATAAGGATAATTCCTCTCTGCGTGAAGCCATCGTGGCGTTGGGGTATATGAGTGGTGAAGATTTTGATCGATTGGTCCAGCCGGAGAAGATGATCCACCCCGGCTAAGAACGATTGATTGCTGCGGAACCCATCCGCTTTTTTTCAGTACACTTTAATAAATTCTTGCCTGTTCGCTGACGGGTGCTGACTTAAATTTCATTATGGCTATTCGACTTTCCATTCAGAACATCAAAAAACAACTGAAGCTGGTTTTCATTCTGGCTGGTACCGGTTTGGTCCTCATATTCGGATATATTTTTTATTTGGCCCAAGATCTCCCTTCTCTTGATCAACTAGAAAATTATGACCCGGATTTGGTGACGCGCATTTATTCTGCCGATGGTGAAATTCTAGACGAACTCTTTTTAGAAAAGCGCATTTTTGTCGGTTTAGATCAGATTCCTAACAATATGAAAAATGCGGTCATCGCATCTGAAGATCGCCGTTTTTATAATCACTGGGGCATCGATTCCCGAAGTATCATCCGTGCCATCGTTATCAATATTATCAACCTTGGCTACACCCAGGGATTCAGTTCATTGACTCAGCAGGTGGCCCGGACCCTCTATGATACCATCGGATTTAAAAAGACCATTACTCGAAAAATTAAAGAAATCATTACAGCCATCCAGATTGAGCGAACCTATACGAAGGATGAAATTTTGGAAATGTATCTGAACAATGTGCATTTCGGTCATGGGACGTACGGCGCACAGGCTGCCTCCAAACGGTATTTCGGTAAAGATGTTGGATTGCTTACATTGGGTGAATCTGCCATGCTTGTGGGGATTCTCCCTGCACCGGCCCGGTACTCTCCCGTGCGTCATCCGGAACGAGCCCATTATAAACGGAATGTGGTTCTTCGTGTTATGCGAGATCAACGATTCATTACCAAAGATATTTATTCTGAGGCTCGATCCATCGAATCGGAAAATGTCTTAGAAAGACAGGCAAAGGGAAAAGCACCTTATTTTACAGAATACATTCGCCGGACCATGGAAAAAGAGGACGACCGTTTGGGCGTCAATATCTATCGGGATGGCCTCAAAATTTATACCACATTGGATACCCGTCTCCAAAGCATTGCTGAAGATGCTCTCATGCAGTCCATCAAACGAAATCAGGATAAGCTGAACAAGCGATTGTTTAATAATGAAGAAGAATTTTCACAGTTGGCTTACCTGGGTATCTTTCCGGAAGATACAGTGAAGATGATGATGGAAGGGGACTCCACGCTCTATGCAGATCTGAGAAATAAACTATTGGTACAAGGTGCCTTTGTGGCATTGGACCCTACGTCGGGAGCCATTCTCGCCATGATAGGGGGGCGTCCTGATTATCATGATCAGTATAACCGAGCAACTCAAGCCCAACGCCAACCTGGCTCTGTTTTCAAGCCGTTTGTTTACGCTACGGCCATTGATAATGGGTACCCCGTGGCAAAGCAATTGTTGAATCAACCATTGGTCCTTCGCATCTTGAATGCAGAAGGTGAGTGGGAAAAATGGATGCCCAGAAATTACGATGGTACCACCAGTGGATTGACCACGCTCAGGGAAGGAATTCGAAAATCCATAAATCTTGTGGCCGTTCGTGTGGTGAAAGAATTGGTGCCGGCTACAGAGGTAAAATCCACAGCAGAACGGATGGGTATTAGCACTAATATTCGCGCCGTTGACGCCATCGCTTTAGGAACGTCTGAAGTCTACTTATTGGATATGGTAAATGCCTATTCTGCCTTCCCCAATCAAGGAGTATTAAATCAGCCATTCGGTATTACTAAAGTGGAAGATCGATATGGGAATGTGATTAAAGAATACCACCCTATTCGGGAAGAAGTTTTGCGAGAAGAATCAGCTTATGTCATGACATCTATGCTGCAAACCGTTATGGATGCGGGGACGGGCGGCAGTTCCCGTTGGCGTCATAATTTTTATCATCCTGCCGGAGGTAAAACAGGGACGACCCAAAACTGGACGGATGCTTGGTTTGTGGGCTTCTCAAAACAATTGGCAGCCGGCGTGTGGATGGGTGTGGATGACCCCCGTGTCAGTTTGGGTGAGAGCCAGGATGGCTCTCGTGCCGCCCTACCTGCTTGGGCGGAATTCATGGCTGCTGCTCACGATACCTTGGGGTTAAAACGGGTCAATTTTGAACGGCCGGATGGTGTGATTGATGTTGAGATTTGTGCTACAACAAAGGATAGACCGACGAATCTTTGTCCCATTGAAACAGAAATATATATTAGAGGGACGGAACCGTCCCAGACCTGCAAAGTCCACAGACGGGGTTAAGCTGCGTCCAAAATCTCCGGGGCTTCCCGGCGGACGAGGAAAGACGAATCCAATTGCCGGTCTTCATCCAGACCCATAACCTTTTTCACTTTAGACATAATTTCATTTTTCTGTATATCACTGGCAAAACTGTAACGAATCAATTTTCCCAAATTCCGGATAGCTTTTGACCGAATCACATCCTTGCTGTGAGAGAGTTTCCCCACCAATGCATTGAACATGGTTTCACCCATGTCTACCGATACATCCTCCGGGCGCATAATTTCCCTATGGCGCGAACGGCCGTATCTTCACATTCCTTTTGGGGGCTGTTTACTTATTCTAAGACCAACGGAATGGCTGCACTCCCCATATTGGCCATGGTCTGGCGTGTATTTTGGATGGCCTCTCCGTTTTACTTATGCCGAATCAGGGTGTTCAGGTTGATCTTTTTTCTTTTTAAACCATTTCAAAAAATTGAACTGGAACTGAAGTGGGGGCTGTTCACGGACGGTATGAATCATGAGATAGGCGGCGATAATAAATAGAACAAGATTAGGAGTCCAAATCCCCACAGCAGGGGATAGAATGGTGCGGTCCGCTAGATCCTCACCGCCGATCATGAATATATAATAGACCAAAAAGAATCCGAATGATAGGCTGGTGGCAATGGTAAATCCACCTTTCCGAAACAGAACGCCCAAAGATGCACCAGTCATAATAAAAAGGATGCATGCCACAGGAAGGGAGAATTTTTTATGAAGTTCCACCATATATTTATTATCGGATCGGGCATAACTCTCCAAGAGATTATATTCATTTCGGAGTTGACGGATGACAATATCCAGATCACCTTCTTTACGGTAAATGGCATCAGTGGTATTGTTCACTGTATCAGCTGCAAAGTCTGTTTTGAATTTGGTCAGAATAACTGCAGCATCCTCAAAGGTAGGGGGCACAATACTATCCAATTCGGATCGAATGAATGCACGGCCAATCCGTCCATTAACAATATTGGCCCGTTCTTTTAAATCCGCCAGTTTATCCAATATCATTGGAATGGTCATTTCTCGGTCGGATCGGCTGGTGGTATCCCGGCGTTTTAAAAAGAGGTCATCGGCAGGGATGGTGATCTTGTGTTTTTCAAATTCAATCCGTCTGTAATTGCCATAATCTTTGAGATCCAATTCATGGATTTCTCCATTATACAAATCGAGGATGATGGCATCATCAATCGTTGAAAGGTTCCCCGTTTTGGAGTGAATGCTGGTTTGGGTTTGCAATCCGCCTTTGCTGAAAATCCGCACATCTTTTAAGGTGTCCCCTTCTTTATCCCGGATGATGATACTGTAGTCCGGAAGGTCATCCATGAAATATCCCGGTTCAATATTCATATCCGGCCGTTTGCGGTAAATATCCCCGGAGAGCATCCTCGCTTTAAAATTCATTTCAGGCATGATGAATGCATTGAATAGGATAAGGGTGAGGGCAATACCTAATCCTAAAAGAATTGCTGGCCGTACAATAGTGGTAAAACTAATTCCAGATGCCCGCATGGCAGTGATTTCATTATCTTCTGAAAATTGACCAAAGGCCATAAGTGCAGCAACGAGCACTGCCATAGGTACCGCGAGTGCGGCGATCCAGCCAAGGTTAAGAAATAGATACTCAAAAATAGTACCTAAGTCCAGTCCTTTACCGATGAATCGGTCGATAGCCCGAAGGAGAAATTGGGTAAAAAGGACGAATACAATAATGAGCAGCGAAAAAATAAAGGGCATGAATAGCTGCTTGAGGATGTATCTAGTCAGGAGGCGCATAGGAAAAATTACATTCATTCCATCGAAAATCTATCATCTTGAATCGAAAATTATGCTATGAGTTCCAGTAAAAATCTTTTCATTAGTTGACAAGAAAACACCTAATTTCCGCGGCTTCAATTGAAGTGATTCTATTGAATGTGAATGGTGGGTGTAGCTCAGCTGGTTAGAGCACCTGGTTGTGGCCC
>CEUZ01087800.1_pt1 | contig 36749 bp, 29 predicted proteins | sample 361511 | NCBI WGS metagenome assembly CEUZ01 (sample SAMEA2622822, study PRJEB7988) | marine metagenome | biome: marine biome (ENVO:00000447); feature: surface water layer (ENVO:00002042); material: "saline water (ENVO:00002010), including plankton (ENVO:xxxxxxxx)" | depth 5 m | reverse complement strand
TATCGCCAGGCATGGAGAGTCACTTTGCTGATATTGCAACACACCTGGTATTCCAATTGGCCGTCATCCTAGCAGCTGCTAAACTAGCAGGAGAGCTTTGTGATCGTTTTCTAAAAATTCCTTCTGTGTTGGGGGAACTGGTAGTAGGAATAATTATCGGACCTTACGCCTTAGGAGGACTATCAGCATTCGGATTACAGCCTTTGTTCGAACTTAACGCACACTCAGACGGTGGATTCCCTCTATCCCAAGAGCTATTCGCCGTGTCCCAAATCGCTGCAATAGTATTATTGTTTGCAGCCGGATTAGAGACGGACCTGAAACAATTCTTGAGATATGCCGGACCGGCCTCAGGTGTCGCAATAGGTGGCGTGCTAGTCCCGTTCATATTCGGTGTAGTTGCAACTTTCCTCTTTAAACCTGGAGGTATTGCAGGTGACCAACTAATGTACTCCGCACTATTTGTAGGTTCAGTGATGACAGCTACTTCGGTTGGAATAACAGCCAGAGTACTTAGCGATCTAAAACAACTAGATTCTTCGGAAGGTGTTACGGTTCTCGCTGCAGCAGTAGTAGACGACGTCTTGGGGATATTGGTGTTAACTGTAGTTGTCGGCTTAGCATCGCCTGATGGAGCCTTTTCTTTATCCAATATAGTAACTACTGGCATTAAGGCTTTGGGGTTTTGGATAGCATTGATGGTGGGCGGCATACTCTGTTCAAAGTATATATCCATAGCATTCTTATCGTTCCGGGGCACAGGTGCACCTTTAGCACTGGCCATGGCATTAGCATTCGTAGCTTCAGGGTTGGCGGAGTCCTTTGGGCTCGCTATGATAATAGGGGCTTATACGATAGGTTTAGCTATATCAGGCACAAATCTGGCTCGCCATATAGAAGAATCTGTCATGTCTGTTTACCACGTTTTTGTACCTATATTTTTCGTGGTTATGGGAATGATGGTAGATGTAAGTGCCATGAAATCTGTAATTACTTTTGGCATTGTTTTATCGATTCTAGCAATCATTAGTAAAGTTGCTGGCTCAGGTCTACCGGCCTTAGCAGTAGGGTTCAATAGAAGAGGGGCATGGAGGATCGGTATTGGTATGCTTCCCAGAGGTGAGGTAGCTTTAATTATGGCAGGAATAGGATTATCTCGGGGAATAATCGGAGCTGATGTATTTGGCATAGCTATAATGATGACGGTTATAACAACCTTACTTGCACCCATTATCCTAGTACCCGCTTTCAAAAATGGGGGGCAGGGGACCAGATAGATCAACGGCCCCTGTAGCTCAGGGGATAGAGCACTGGCCTCCGAAGCCAGGTGCGTGGGTTCGAATCCCGCCAGGGGTACCAGGATCGCCGCGAATCTATCTGAATAATTGTGATGGACAGGCTTAGATTTGCAGATAATCACTACATAGGATATGTTTCAGTCCTGTAAAACAAAACATGACGCAGACTTAATAACACACCATATTGCTGAGCCCGAAATTAGTCCTAATTCGTCCACCGCTCTCTTAGTAACGTGACTAATTACAATGTGACCGCAATCTATCTCTATCCTATACATACCAGACTCTATATATATATCTTTTATAATGCCCTTTTTAATATTCCTGGCGGATAAACCTCCTGGTTCAACAGACGCCAGTATAACATCATCTGCTCTCAAACCAATTCTTACATCCTGACCTATCAAAACATCATTAGATACTGGAATTTCCAAAGAAAATGATTCTGAAACACACTCCATAATCCCCTGATCTGGAAAAATATTCTTTACTTTAAGGCTTAATACGTTCTCCACTCCTAACAAATTCGCAACTCTCTCTCTAGCGGGATGTCCAATCATAGACACTGGATCACCCAATTCCACCAGACCACCTGATTCTATTATGGCCAGCCTGTCTCCCATTGAAACTGCCTCTTCCTTGTCATGTGTGACCATAATGACCGGTATGCCGATACTCTGGAGAATCTGTCTCACATATGATCTGGTCCTACTGCGTGTGCCAGAATCCAGAGAAGAAAACGCCTCGTCTAATAGTAATAACCTTGGATCAGGTGCTAGGGCCCTAGCCAAAGCCACTCTCTGTCTTTGACCGCCAGATAATTCCCATTCATACCTATCCTCCAAACCATTCAAGTCCAATTTTTCAACTAGAGTTTCAATCAAGTTGTCGGATTCTTGATAATTTCTTATTCCATAAGCTATATTTTCAATAACAGTCAAGTGAGGAAACACCAACATATCTTGAGGAACATATCCAACTTTTCTTTTATGAGATGGTATATTTACTCCGTTTATCTTATTAAATACCTCGACTCCTCCTATACTGATCACACCTTCTGATGGAGTCAGCAAACCAGCTATAGTGCGTAAAACTGTAGTTTTGCCAGAACCCGAAGACCCAAACAACACTAACACCGTGCCTGGTTGCACTTCCAAATCCATAGAGAGTTTAAATCCCCCAACAATTACTTCAAAACATCCATACGTAGATTGGGTGTTCATGCAGATCTCCCATATGACGGTCTAGATGCCATCAATCCCAGGAAAAAAAGAATTGACACTGATATCAACAGTGCTAACACAGATATAGCAATTGCAAATGTAATATCAGTCTCCATAGCCCTCAGCGTAGCTAATGGCAACGTTTGTGTTTTACCAATAATACTGCCAGCAAACATTATGGTTGCCCCGAATTCAGAAAGTGCCCGAGCCCAAGATAAAGCTAATCCTCCCAATAAAGCCTGCCAAGTGAGAGGAAGAGAAATACGCCAAAAAGTCTCCATTGGTGTGGAGCCAAGTGTCTGTGCAATATCTTCATAAGTCCTTGGCACACTTTGAAAGCCTATTCTTGCAGCTCTTACATAGAAGGGGGCTGAGACAAAAATCTGCGCAAAAATCACCGCAACTGTGGTGAATGGCAAACTAATCCCCATACCAACCAAAAACTGTCCCAGGATACCATTATTACCGAATGCCATAAGAAGTGCTATGCCTGCCACTACTGGAGGAAGTACTATTGGCAACTCTATGAGAATATCTACGACACGAAATATTCCTTTTGTGTTGTGAGCCAAAATATATCCTACAGGAGTACCCACGATAACTATTATAAACATGCTGATGGCACTGGTATAAAGTGACAAATACAAAGCTTTATAGACCATCGGATTACTAAGGCTTACCAAAAACTCTTCGTCGGATATAGCGGCATATAAGAGTGCCACTAGCGGAATCCCTATGAAAGAAATGTAAAGAAAAGTTGCAATGGATCCTGAAATCCTAAAGCTATTAAACATACAAAATTTAAAATATTTGTTCATTGTTCAATTATCCCAAAACCATGTTTTGAGAGTAATTCTTGTGCACTATCAGACAAGACAAATTCCATAAATCTAGAGGCCCCTGATTTGTCAGATCCATCAATGATAACTGCTATGGGATAAAGTATCTCTGGCATATGTATCTCAGGTATATGTATGATATTCATTCTATCATTGTTATTATCCGTGACGTCAGTTATATAAACCAAACCTGCATCGGCTTCGTTCAACAAAATCTTCGCCACTACTTGACGAACATTAATTTCTTCAGAAACAACATTTTCAATAACCCTATTATAAAACCCCTCTCCATACAGACCAGACTCTTCCATCATCAACAAAGTTTTGTTGGAATAATTTCCAGATGGAACAACTTCGTTTGATAAAACCAACCTTACACCTTTATTGCCTATGTCCTCTATTTTTTTAATATTGTTGTTGTCAAATGGAGTTATCAAAACCAATTTGTTTCTTGCGAAAACTGTGTAATTATCTATGAAACCATTATCATAAGCCACTTTTATTTGACTTTCACTAGCAGCTGCAAAAATATCAGCATTCGCTCCATGGCGTAACTGTGCATTCAAAGTCGATGTGCCAGCAAAATTGAAAACTATGTCATAGTCTGAGTTGTCAGCCATGAATAAGTCCCCGATGGCAGTAAAGGAGTCTGTCAAAGAAGATGCAGCAAACACCGTCACGACAGAAGAATTCTTGTCAGCAGTGTTGTTGTATATTAAGTTCATAATTCCCCATAATATAAAGACTGTCGGCAATATATATAGAAAATATAGTATCTTTTTGGATTTGTTTAATAACATCTTAGTTGACGAACACCCTCGAACTTAGACAGCATGTCAAGTCACCTCGCATGTGTATAGAGCCAGTATCGTATCATGTTGACGATAACCTTGCCAATTTATATACTCTAATACAATACCTGAGCAAGAAGTTATGCCCATACGGGTAGTATCTTGTTTGCAAGTAACCCAAGAATGTCGACATACAGCCAGTATTTGGAGTTATGATCTAATGAAAATTGGTATACCAAAAGAGATAATGCATAAAGAGACTCGGGTATCTCTAGTGCCAGATTCTGTCATAAAATTACTCTCACAAAACAATGAGGTTATAATTGAAACCGGTGCGGGGGAACAAGCGACTTTCCCTGATAAATCATATTTAGAAGCTGGAGCAACTATAGCTGAAAGATTTGAGGAACTAATTTCCGAGTCTGATATTGTGTTGAAAATACACCCACCTAATATGGATAAGCATTTGGGTCGAGTGGAAACTGATTTGTTGAAAGATGGCTCATGCCTTATAGGTCTCCTGCAACCTCTATCAAATACAGGTTTGATAGAAACACTGAGATCCAAAAACATCACCAGTTTAAGCCTAGATGCCATACCACGCATAGCCAGAGCACAAAGCATGGACGTGCTTTCATCAATGAGTTCTCTGGCTGGATATAAATCCGCTATCATGGCCGCCAACACCTTGGAAAAATATTTCCCTATGATGATGACAGCAGCCGGAACATACGCTCCTGCGAAAGGCCTGGTGTTGGGTGCAGGAGTGGCTGGATTACAGGCAATAGCAACTTCCAAGAGACTAGGAGCTGTTATGCAAGCATTTGATGTTAGGCCAGTAGTAAAAGAACAGGTTGAGAGCGTAGGTGCAACGTTCGTAGGATTAACCGAAGAGGAAAATACAGAAGACTCTGGTGGATACGCCAAAGAAATGAATGAAGAGTCACAGAATAAAGAACGAGATCTAATCCAACACTATGCCAAAGATGCAGACTTTATAATTACTACCGCTCTAATACCCGGAAGACCAGCCCCGACATTGATAACCAAAGAAATGATTACAGCAATGAAACCTGGCTCGGTCATTATTGATCTGGCTGCCGAATCTGGTGGTAATTGCGAAATAACCAAACCTGGTGAAAAGGTAATGGAAAACGGAGTGGCTATATTCGGACCTCTCAATTTACCTAGCACAATGCCAATCCACGCCAGTCAAATGTATTCAAGAAACGTTGTGAATTTACTAGAACATATAATGAGTGAGGGAGAACTCGTGTTGGACTTAGACGATGTCATAACCTCGGGCTGTTGTATCACGCATAAAGGTGAGTTGATCAGCTAATTACTTGGCATCTGTATCACATGAATACTGGAGGTGCAGTTATTAATATTACGAGGATTAAAATATGATAGAGGGACTACTGGTATCATTATTTATATTTATCTTGGCTATATTCTTGGGATTTGAAGTCATAAGTAAGGTGCCTTCCATACTCCACACCCCACTAATGTCTGGTTCAAATGCAATTTCTGGCATAGTGCTTATAGGGGCATTGATTGTTGTGGTAAGAACCGATGAAATGCTGGGTACCGTTGTGGGTATTGGAGCTGTGGTATTAGCCACGATAAATGTAGTGGGTGGATTCATGGTCACAGACAGGATGCTCCAAATGTTTAAGAAAGGCCCTAGTGAAAACAACCCATGACTCTACTTGAGATAGTTAACATATCATATCTTGTTTCGGCTGTACTGTTCATAGTCGGCCTGAAAAGATTGAGTTCTCCAGCAACGGCTAGGTCCGGAAATTTATTGGCCGCCACTGCTATGTTACTTGCGGTGGTAATCACACTAATAGACAGAGAGGTTTTGGACTATATACAAATATTGTCAGGAATTGTTTTAGGATCCATTATTGGAGCAGTATTCGCGAGAAGCATACAAATGACTGCAATGCCTCAAATGGTGGCAATCTTCAACGGATTAGGTGGCGCCGCCTCTGCTTTAGTGGCATCGGGAGAATACCTCAAGCTTTCATCATATGAATCAATTGGAATCGAATACAGCTTCACTATTGCACTTGGTGCCTTTATTGGTTCAGTTACATTGTCGGGTAGCTTTATAGCATTCGGAAAGCTCCAAGGCATAGTAACGTCCAACGCCGTGTCTTCCATGGTGGTGAGAGGGTCGAATCCAATACTATTCATAGCTTTGGTAGGAATGATCGCGGGTATCATAATTGCACCGGAGAATGATCTATTATTTCTATCCTTGATAATAACCTCATTAGTTTTAGGTATATTATTGGTAATGCCAATTGGTGGGGCAGATATGCCCGTAGTTATAGCATTATTGAATTCCTACTCAGGCATGGCAGCTGCTGCTGCTGGATTTGCCTTAGACAACCTACTACTAATCATTAGTGGATCGTTGGTCGGGGCTTCAGGTTTTATTCTTACCCAAATCATGTGTGACGCAATGAACAGATCTATTTGGAACGTTATGTTTGGTGCATTCGGAGCTGTAACAGCTGATTCGAGTGATACCAATAACCAGGTAAACCAAGCAATCTCTACAACGGCTGAAGATTCCGCCATAATTCTGGCTTATGCGAAGTCTGTAATATTCGTACCTGGATATGGACTGGCAGCAGCACAAGCCCAACATCAAGTAAGAGAATTAGCCACTTTACTCCAATCCAGAGGTGTGGATGTGAGGCATGCTATACACCCAGTAGCAGGAAGAATGCCTGGGCATATGAATGTTCTTTTAGCAGAAGCGGATGTTCCTTATGATCAGTTATACTCTATGGAAGATATTAACGAAGATTTTGAGCGAACCGACGTAGCGGTAGTGGTGGGGGCAAATGATGTGACCAATCCAGTGTCACGAGATGTTCCAGCAAGCCCTATATACGGAATGCCTATCCTAAACGTTGACATGGCGAAAACAATAATATTTATAAAGAGAAGTCTTAGTCCTGGCTTCGCTGGGATAGACAACCCATTGTTCTACAACCCCAAGACTCGCATGTTATTCGACGATGCTCGACGGGCTCTTACTGAAATAGTAAATGCCATAAAAACACTGTGATTGGTTGATTCTACAGATATCTAACAAACTTGTTTGTTTCATCTACAATTATTGTTTGAGGCTCAATCGTTTCATCGGACAATTCAAACCCCATTATAATTATCTGGTCACCCTCTTTTATTAAGTGAGCAGCAGCACCATTCATGCAAATCATGCCTGAGTGACGTTCTCCAACCATAACATACGTTTCGATTCTGGACCCATTAGTGTTGTCTACCACCAGTACTTTCTCTCCTGGCCATAATCCAGTTCTATCTATAAGATCCTCGTCTATAGTTATACTACCAACGTAATCAACATTGGCTTCAACAACAGTGGCACTATGTATTTTTGACCGTAACAACCATCTCATATTATTATGAGTCTCCCCTGTAATTAGATTTCAACGAGTCAGTGGAAGCTCTGAAAAACCACGCGATTATACTACTTAACGTCAGTTTGTGAAAGACAGATAAACATAATTTCTGATGAATTCCATAATGTTTATACGTCATACAGACTATCCTTGACACCGCCAATGATAATCAGATAGGCTAATAGCCTAAAGACTGAGAAGGAGAAGAGTAAAGGAACTCAAGATTCTTAGCGAGTCTGATACGGTGAAAGCAGATGAATCTTCTTCCTTGAAAATCACTCTGGAGTTGCTCTCTGAAACTAAGCGTATCTTAAGAGTAGGATGAGACGGGATCCTCCGTTAACGGGTTATAGCAAAATGCTTTAGAGAGCCCCAAGCGGGGAATTAGGGTGGTACCGCGGGAATTAACCTCGTCCCTTAATGGACGAGGTTTTTTGTTTATACGAGTATACAGAAATAGTGCAGATATCTGTTTAACTGGTACATCTTCAGATTTATAGCTTAGTTTGCTTCTAAGGAATATCTATGGTTAACAAGAAAAATAACAATACGGGACACAAAAAAACATTTAATTCAGTAAATTCTAAAGTGGTTTTTCCTAAAATGGAAAAAGACCTTCTGTCTTGGTGGACTAAGAACGACATTATGAAGAAATACTTGGTAGCCAATCAAAATGCTACCAAAAACTGGTCTTTTATAGACGGACCTATAACAGCCAATAACCCTATGGGAGTTCATCACGCATGGGGTCGTTCCTATAAAGATCTATACCAAAGATATAAAACTATGCAAGGTTTTAAACAAAGATATCAAAACGGGTTTGACGGTCAAGGGTTATGGGTAGAGGTGGAAGTAGAAAAAGAAATGGGATTCAATTCCAAAAGAGATATAGAGGAATTCGGCATTGATCGTTTCGTAGAAGCCTGCAAGAAGAGAGTTCAGCATTACTCCGATATCATAACAGAACAATCTATAAGACTTGGTTATTGGATGAACTGGGAAGATTCTTACCATACAATGTCAGATCAAAACAATTACACGATATGGCATTTTCTGAAGAAATGCCATGAAAAAGGATGGCTCTACGAAGGAACCGATGTAATGCCTTGGTGTCCAAGGTGTGGAACCGGATTGTCTGAACACGAAATAGCAACCGAGGGATACAAAGAAATAATACACTCGAGTGTATTTGTAAAATTTCCTCTGGTCGGGAAATCAAATGAATACATTTTGATTTGGACTACCACCCCATGGACCTTAACATCTAATGTTGCCGCAGCCGTGAATCCCGAGCTGAAATATTCAAAAGTATCCCATAATGGCGACGTTTTCTACATCTGCAAAACACTAATAGGAATATTCGGAGACGAAGTTGAAGTGTTAGAAGAGCTAGATGGAAAACAGTTAGTAGATACTGAGTACGTAGGACCATTTGATGAACTAACAGCACAGCAAAATATTAAACACACCGTAATACCCTGGGATATGGTTAGCGGGGATGAGGGAACAGGTATAGTACACATAGCCCCAGGATGTGGTAAAGAAGACTTTGCCTTATCTAAGGAATTTAACTTACCCGTAATAGCTCCCCTAGACGAGTTCGGTAATTACGTGAATGGATTCGACTGGCTTGAAGGTAGTAATGTTGCGGACATAAATGATCCCATATTCAAAAGCTTAGAAAACAAAGGATACCTTTTAAAGATCCAAAAGTACTCACACAGGTATCCTGTGTGTTGGAGATGCGACTCTGAGTTAGTATTTCGATTAGTTGATGAATGGTTTATTTCTATGGAAGAATTAAGGCATTTAATAGCAGATGTAACTAAGAAGATAAATTGGATTCCGTCTTTTGGTTTGGAACGAGAACTGGACTGGCTCAAAAACATGGATGACTGGATGATCTCAAAAAAGCGTTATTGGGGGCTGGCATTACCAATATACAAATGTCAATGTGGTAACGTGAATGTAATAGGAGGCAAAGACGAACTGGAATCAAGAGCGGTAGAAGGATGGTCAAACTTTTCAGAACATTCACCACATAAACCTTGGATTGACTACGTAAAAATTAGATGCACAGCTTGCAACTCTATAATTGAACGAGTAAAAGATGTAGGTAACCCTTGGTTGGATGCAGGAATCGTTCCATATTCCACTTTAAAATATCTATCTGACAAAGAATATTGGAGTGAATGGTTTCCGGCAGAATGGATATCTGAAAGTTTTCCAGGACAATTTAGAAACTGGTTTTACTCCCTTCTTACAATGAGTACGGTACTTGAGAATCATGAACCTTTTCGTTCAGTATTTAGCTACGCACTAATGAGAGATGAAAAGGGTGAGGAAATGCACAAGAGCAAAGGTAACTCCATAGAGTTCATAGAAGCCGCTGACAACATGGGTGTGGACGCTATGAGGTGGGTGTTCGCGAGACATAATCCTGCACAAAACCTAAGTTTTGGGTATACGGCAGTGGAAGAAGTCCGAAGACATTTCCTCTTAACCCTGTGGAATATTTATTCGTTTTTCACCACATATGCAATTATAGATAACTTTGATCCATCTGAAATATCACGGATGGATTCCGGCTCTAATACGAACATGGACAATTGGATAATGTCAGAATTGAACTCACTGATATTGAACGTGACTAAAAGTTTAGATGAATATGATTCAACTACCGCTGCCAGAAACTTAGAAGAATTCGTAGAATTATTATCCAATTGGTACGTGCGCAGAAATAGAAGAAGATTCTGGAAAAGCGAAAATGATGAGGACAAGATAGCTGCTCATAGCACCCTCTATATATGTTTACTAACTATAGCCAAATTAATTGCTCCTATCACCCCATTTATAGCAGAAGAAATATATCAAAACCTGGTTAGAAACGTGGACTCAGAAGCCCCGGAAAGCGTACATTTGTCTCGTTTTCCTGTCGTTGATACTAGTAAAATCAATGATAGGTTAGATACTGCTACAAGGTTGGCCATGAAGATATCAAGTATCGGACGCTCAGCTAGGAGCAAGGCTGGTATAAAAGTTAGACAACCTCTGCATTCGGTTCTGGTAAGAACACCGAATGGCAGTGAAACAGATGACTTGAATATGGTTAAGGATCAGATAATTGAAGAATTAAATGTCAAAGATGTACTGAAACTCGATAATGAACTTGAAGTTTTAGACTTCCAAGTTAACATCAATAAAGCTGTATTAGGACCCAAATACGGATCAGAAATGTCGGCAATCGCTAAAGCTCTCGAAGAATTAGACAGTAACGAAATAGCTCTTAAGGCTAGAAACGGCGAATCTTTTGATGTGGCAGGTTATCAATTACTCCAAGAAGACATTTCGATAAACATCATTGATAAACCAAATTTTACTTCCATATCCGAGAATGGATATACAATAACTATAGCCACTGAAATGTCTGCAGAATTAATCGGTGAAGGAATAGCAAGAGAACTAGTACACAAAATACAGGGCATGAGAAAATCTGCTGGATTTCAGATAGAGGATCAGATTTGTATATATTATGAAACTGGAGATGACATTTCAGATACAATCACTGAATTCTCATCTTATATACAACAAGAGACCCTAGCAGATTCATTACTCGCTGAAAAACCTACAAATGATAGCTATACAGAACGTCAAAACGTTAACGATTTTGATTTACTAATTGGAATAGAAAAAACATCGTAAGGAGTTAAAGTAGCTTTGATATATAACAACAAAGATTACAAATCTTTACATATCCAAGTTAACGATGGAGTGGGATTTATTGCATTTAATCAGCCGGATAATGAAAACAAGATAAACCTTTCGATGGCAAATGACATTCGTGCAATATGTGAAGAGTTCAATTTTTCATCAGAGGTAAACGTTGTTCTAATAACAGGTACCGGGAAATACTTCTGTGGAGGAGATGATGAAAATAGTGTTAGCCCGGAGATCTCCGACCAATTGAGAAATGAAATATATAGGATGCAAAACTTTAGAGTAGCAAAATCTTTACTCAATATCGATAAACCGGTTGTATGTGCAATAAACGGAGATGCGATAGGACACGGGCTAGAGATAGCCATGTGCTCAGACATCAGACTTGCGGTACCAAATGCAAAGTTCAGCATGCCCCAAATAATCCACGGTTCAATGCCTTGGGACGGGGGTACACAATTGCTGCCTAGGTTAATTGGACGATCAAATGCATCAGAACTACTAATGACTGGTAAAACAATTAACTCCAAAAAGGCATTAAGCATTGGCCTAATTGAATCCGTAATACCCAAGCCAAAACTGTTGACGGAAGCCAAGACCCTGGCCAATTCGATATCGAAATTGGGACCAATAGCCACTAGGTATGCCAAAGAAGCCGTATTGAAGGGAATAGACATGACTATAGAACAAGGCATGCGGCTTGAGATGGATTTGAATCTTCTTTTGCAAACTACCGAGGATAGAGCTGAAGGTTTATCTTCATTTATGGATAAAAGGACACCCAAATTTACTGGAAAATAATCAAAAACCACCTGCAAAGATTTAATAGAATGAATAACAGTTTTCCTACAATCATATATCAGAAAAGTGGAAGGGTGGCTAGCATAATACTAAATAGGCCACATGTTTTGAACGCTCACAATATCCAAATGAGAGACGATCTTTACCAAATACTAGAAGCAGTCAGAGACGACACAGATGTTACGTGTATAACATTAACAGGTGCTGGTGAAAGGTCATTTTGCACAGGTGCAGACCTTACCGAATTTGGCACGGCTCCATCCCGAATTATAGCTAGACAGGTGAGGTGGGAACGAGACCTGTGGGGTTTAATGTTAAGCATAAATAAACCAATTATTGCGGGTTTGCATGGCTATGTGTTAGGCTCTGGTATGGAAATGGCGATGCTCTGCGACATAAGAATAGCCTCACACGATGCCATATTCGGAATGCCAGAAGCAGCCTTGGGAATGATCCCAGTAGCTGGAGGAACACAAATCCTACCTCGAACTATAGGAATAGGGAAAACTATGAGCTTACTGTTGACACACAAGAATATATCTGCTCAAGATGCTAAAGATATGGGAGCCGTTAATGAAGTAGTTGACAGAGAATCTTTGTGGCATCATGTTATTAAAACAGCTGAACAGATATCCTCCCATGATGGATTATCATTAGAAAGTATAAAAGTAAATGTGAGAAACGGATTAGACTCACCAATATTGGAAGCCTTGAATGCTGAATACAACACTGCCTTAAACATGATAATGGCAAGAACGCTTTATTTACCTGTATAAGTTGTATTATATTATATAGCAAATACACACATAAAAATCTTAGACGGAGGCACAACATACATGAATACCACCGAATTACTTAATATTACAGCTCTGATAGTTCCAGATAGACCTGCAATAATATTTGACGAAAAGGAAATTTCATTCGGAGAACTTGGAGACCGAGTCAATAGACTCGCTAACGGCTTGGCTTCTCTAGGAGTAGGGTCTGGCGACAGGGTAGCAGTCATGCAAGTGAACTGTAACGAACATATAGAAAGTTATTTTGCAACTGCAAAACTAGACGCGATATTTGTTCCCATTAATTTCAGGGCTAGGGCAGAAGAACTAACCTTTATGTTAAACGACTCAGGTGTGAAGGCAATAATTCTTGGTGAACGATATCAGGATATGCTCAATACAATATCTCCCGAACTTACCACCGTAGAAAGCAAAATAACCATTGAATCTGCAGGTGAAGGATTTGTTTCCTATGATGACCTGATCAAGAATTCTTCTAGTGATGATCTCTTCCCGTTGGCTGACGGTGACGAAACTACTATTATTATGTTCACAGCAGGCACCACAGGCACTCCAAAGGGTGTCATGTTGAGTCATAACAGTTTTACATCATATATATTGGCAAACGTCGAACCAGTTGATATGGAGTCAGCAGAGCGGAATATACTTACGGTACCTCTGCACCATATTGCAGGAATGCAAGCTGTAATGGCAGCTATATACGGGGGAAGAACACTTGTCCTGCAGAGACAATTTGATGCCGAAGGATGGATGAAACTTGTTCAAGACAGGCAAGTAAATAGAGCAATGATGGTTCCAACAATGCTAAAGATGTTGATGGACCAGCCCACTTTCAGTGAATATGATCTATCCAGCCTAAAAGTCATTACCTACGGAGCGGCGCCCATGCCATTAGAAGTGATCAAGAAAGCCATCTCCGAATTTCCAAACACTCGATTCATCAATGCTTTTGGTCAAACAGAAACAGCTTCAACAATAACTATGTTGCCTCCTGATGATCATGATATAAAAGAGAGTGATCCAGATTACGAAAAGAAACTTAAGAGGTTAGCTTCTATTGGGAAACCTCTTCCTGATGTGGAGGTTAAGATAGTTGATGAAGATGGTAGGGATGTGGCCGTCGGTGAAAATGGGGAAATAGTTGCCAGAGGCGATAGGTTAATGAAGGGCTATTGGAACAGAGAGGAAGCCACAAAAGAGACTCTTCGGGGAGGATGGTTATATACCGGAGATCTAGGATATTGGGATCCAGACGGGTATATATTTCTCTCTGGCCGTGCTAAAGATTTCCTAAAGCGCGGCGGCGAAATGATAGCACCAGAAGAAGTTGAACAAATAATTATGTCCCATCCCTCGGTGGACGAAGCAGCAATAATAGGGGTTCCAGACGTGGAATGGGGCGAGCGAGTGAGAGCAATGGTCGTTATCAAGCCTGGACAAGAATTGACTGCTGAAGATGTAGTAGAACACTGTAGGCCTAAAATGGCTGGATTTAAGAGACCAGAGGACGTTGTTTTCATAGATGAATTACCCAGAAACCCAATGGGTAAAGTGCTAAAGAGGGTGCTTCGAGAAGAATATGATCAGCCAATAGGTTCATATGACTAAATAGTCAGATCGTTAGGATAACATTAAGTAGAACTAAATAGCGTATTAAGGGCAATCTAACCTACAAGTCCAGATTGCCCTTAGTTATATTTCTATTTGGTGTATAATTGGTAATCTATATATCCAATCTAGAACCTTTCTGACAGGCAATACACACCTATGAAAAGAGTAACGGATAACAAAAACGAGGAATTTGACCAGATCAAGAGTGACAGGAGACAAGCGGCCCGTCATAAAAGAAAATACGGGCCTAAGATACACGGAAAAAAACTAGCCGAAACTGTACGAAATGCACTGAACAAACGTGCCAGTAAATCGCAAACCTAGTAGCTACCATTCCGCTACTAGGTCAGGACTTTTTGTACAGTTACTCCTATTTCAGCAGGAGAAGGTGCAATGGACACACCCGCCTCAATCAGAGACCTGACTTTTTCTTCGGCTGTTCCAGCAGATCCTGTAATAATCGCCCCCGCATGACCCATGCGACGACCTGGAGGGGCCGTGGTTCCAACTATCAAACCCACAACAGGTTTGTCAACATTTTTGCGAATATATTCTGCTGCTTCTTGTTCTTTTGTTCCTCCGATTTCACCGATAAGAACTATAGCATCGGTATCAGGATCGTTGTTGAATAATTCCAGTATGTCAACGAATGAACTACCTACGATTGGATCCCCACCTATACCAACGCACGTCGACTGCCCGATACCCAATTCCGTAAGTTGATTTACAGCCTCATAAGTTAACGTTCCGCTCCGAGAAACCACTCCTACTCTGCCTGGAGTGTGTATATTACCAGGCATTATCCCTATTTTGGCTTTTCCTTCAGGGGATATCAGCCCAGGGCAGTTGGGACCTATCAATTTAGTAGATTTGTCTTCTAAATACTTTTTGACCTTTACCATTTCCATTACAGGTATTCCCTCTGTAATACATGCTATCAATGGTATTCCTGCATCAGTAGACTCTAATATTGCGTCAGCGGCAAACGCAGCGGGAACAAATATCAAAGCTACGTTGGCGCCAGTTTCATCCACAGCTTGAGAGACGGTGTCGAAAACAGGAACTTTGTCCTCCCAAATAGTTCCTCCTCGTCCTGGAGTAACTCCTGCAACTAAATTTGTACCATATTCCATACATCTGGCGGCGTGAAAACTACCTTCTCGACCAGTCAAACCTTGTACTAATAATTTTGTATTTTTATCGACCAGTATACTCACTGGTACCTCCTCTTAATTTCAAGTGTTAAGACGCAGATTCCTTAATAACGGATGCTGCTTCCTTTAAATCCTTTACCAATGAAATTGTTAGTCCTGAACCAGCCAATATTTCCTTGCCTTCATCCGCGTTAGTGCCAAGCATTCTAACTACAATTGGTATCCTTATTTCAGTCTCCTTACACGCAGCTACAATGCCTCTAGCTGCAACATCGCATCTAAGAATTCCACCGAATACATTTACCAGGATGCGTTTAACCTGTGGATCTGCAAGCAATATGCTGAATGCTTGAGAAACCTGTTCTTCAGTAGCCCCTCCACCTACATCAAGAAAATTCGCTGGCATCGCATCTGCCATAGATATAGAATCCATAGTAGCCATGGCGAGACCTGCACCGTTTACCATACATCCCACATCTCCATCCAGCTTTACATAATTTATACCAAATTTGCTGGCCTCGACTTCTAAAGGATCTTCTTGGGAAGGGTCTCTCAATGCTACTAGATCAGGATGGCGAAAAAGAGCGTCATCGTCAAAATTCAACTTGGCGTCAAGAGCCAAGAGTTGTCCGTCTTCTGTTACTGCCAGAGGATTTATCTCCGCCAGAGAACAGTCCTTCGCCTCGAAAACTCTATATAGATTTGCTATAAGAGTAGAAGCAGACCTAATTAGATCGTTAGGAATATTTATACCATAAGCCAATGCTCTACATTGAAATGGTTGTAGTCCTACTATAGAATCGACATTGACCCTGATTATCCTTTCCGGAGTTTTTGCAGCAACTTCCTCTATATCCATACCCCCGGCCTCACTGGCCATAATAACCGGGCTCTTAGTAGAACCATCAATAACTATAGCCAAATAGTATTCCTTAGATACGGATAGGGTTTTCTCTATCAAAACGTTATCAACTGGAGCCCCTTCAGGACCAGTCTGGTGAGTCACTAATTTAGCACCCAGAAGTTCTCCTGCGATCGTTGCGGCTTCTTCAGCGGAGCCAACGACTTTAACACCCCCAGCCATGCCTCTTCCACCGGCATGTATTTGTGCTTTAACAACACCAGATCCGCCCAAATTCTCAATGATGTCATTCACTTCTTGGGAAGTTGATGCAACACCACCATCTGGCACGGGGATGCCAAATTGAGAGAGAATAGCTTTTGCTTGATACTCGTGTACCTTCATTCTTTATCTCCACTAGGATTTGTGTGAGAGCTCCAGGGATCTGCCGCAATGCAACTCTAGTAATACAAGAGTTTAAATCGACACTGGAGACCCATTGAGTTAAATCATAACCATCTTATCCGAACCTGTCTATAGTAGCAAAGTTGATATATACCATTAATTATTCAACTAATAATGTATATCTTTACTAGTGCCTCCCCCAGCTGCAATAACATCTCCATTAATGGCAATGGACCTAGGAGAAGCGAGAAATGCAACTATGTATGCTATGTCTGAGGCATCTATTATCTTTCTTACACTATTGGTGTTCGCCATTAGTTCTTCAGCCTCAGAAAAGCTGATCCCTAGGCTTTCAGCTTGGTTGGTTAGGTTCTCAAAAGTTCTTTCCGTGCGCGTAGCTCCAGGATGGACCACTGTGCTATTAATACCATGTGGACCCAATTCCTCAGCCAAATTCTTTGTCATTGCTACCACAGAAACGTTACGCATACTGCCAATGGTATTACCAGATTGTCTAGCATTAAGACCGCTGATGTTAATGATTCGCCCCCAACCATTTTGCTTCATGTGCGGGGCTACTGTTTTTGCACACCTCAAATAGCCCATAACTTTAACATTCATATCCAACCAAAATTGGTCTTCGGTCAAATCATCTAGGTCGGATGTGACTGACCTGCTGCTTGGTTGAGCAGCACAATTGACCAATATGTCTATCCTATTCAATATTGTCACAGCCTGTTCAACCATAGATTCAACGGATTTTTGATTCCCAGTATCAACCACTATCGGAATGACTTTCCCTCCTGTTTCAGCGGTAATATCTCTTGCCGCAGCTTCAAGATTATTAAGATTTCTGGACGATATAATTACGTCGACTCCTTCAAAAGAAAGCTGTCTTGCAATTGCCTTTCCTATTCCCAAACTACCACCTGTAACTATAGCCGTTTTACCTTCTAGATTTAGATTCATTCTGAAGCCTCCCTAATTAACAAATATATTAGCCATATCGCTAATACAACTTAACAAATATATGATTTATTGGACCAACAAGACAACCAGTATACTGGCAACAATGTTGCAAAGTATACGTTGAGAGGATTGAATACACATTTTCGCAATGCTATAATGCCGAACATTGCTGCAACGCTACAACCAACCGTGTTAGGAGGAACACAACATGACATATATAATTGCCGAGCCTTGCGTAGATACGAAAGATGGAGCCTGCGTCGATGTTTGCCCTGTAGATTGTATATACGGGCTAGATAATGACGAGGATCGTATGCTCTATATATCTCCAGATGAATGTATAGACTGTGCTGCATGTGAACCTGTATGCCCTGTTAATGCTATTTTTGCCGAAGATGATACTCCAGATAACTACAAGGCCTGGATACCAATAAACTACGATTTCTTCACAGATGAGGCTAGTGCGAGAAGCAAAGTAGACGAACTTAAACCAAAATAAACCCTCAATCGGCACTCAGGAAAGTTAATAAGCAGATGGTTATAAACTAACCATCTGCTTTTTTATGTTTACCTTAATTTCTCAGATATAAAACATCCGGGAGTAACCTTAAGAGGAAATTCTCTACAAACTTTAGGTCTATCATCGTATATTCGACACATTGATGTCTCTGAATCAAGCATAGGGCAATGAAGGCCGGGATGGTCTGAAAATTTCAATATGTACTTGCCGTCCATGGTTACTGAAGAAACAACAGGGACTTGAAGTTGTTTTCCTGTGCTTTTTAAGAGTTCGTTCTCACTGACAGTAAGTTGAATAACCAATGGACCTCTACAACACATTGCTCTGCATTCATTGATACAAATTCGATTATCATAATTCATTGACGTTCCCGTTCAATCTGTACTTGTACCCTTTCATAGTCAGTGTAGCAAAAAGTGGTATAAATGTTACTATAATTTGACCAAATATCTGGTAACACGGACCATATATGCCATGACTATTATGCCGCCAGTGGCAATAGCGATAGGAGCAGAGAAAAGGGATGATATCCACCCCATAAAAAATCCTCCCACAGGAGTAAATCCGAACGTTAGGCCGTATACTCCCAAAACTCTGCCTCTCATTTCCTCTTTTGATGATAACTGTATCAGGGTGCCCATGGTAACATCATATGCCATTAAAGACCCACCCACCCAAGCAACCAATATAGTAGACAAGATAAACCAATTCGAAAATGCAAACAGAACCAATCCCACACCTGAAAATATAGCTGTAGTAACTAACAACAGTGACTTATATTTAAAGTCCCCTAAGAATGCTACCAGTAGCGTGCTTACAGTTGCACCAACACCACTGGCAGCAGACAATATGCCTAATCCCATCGCATCAACAAATAGTACGTCTTTGGCCACCACCGGCAAAATGATCAGGTGTGAAAATCCGAACGCTTCCATAATCAAACTTAGTAACAAAAGTTCTCTGATGTTTTTCCTAGCGAAAATGTACTTTATTCCCTGCTTTGTAGAAAACCAAAAACTCTCGTTGGTAGAACCTAGTACTCTAGATTCAACCTTAACAAAGTATAGAAATCCAAGTCCTACTATGGAGCACGAAGATGCAAAAACATAACTGCTTCCAATGCCGAACCGATAGATTAGATAGCCAGCGATTACAGATCCTATTATTCTACTAATATTCATGGCCAGCAACCTTGCGGCCATAGCATTCAATAATCTGTTGGATCCAACTAGTTGATGAGCTATTGAATTGACTGCTGGTTGTTGTGCGGCCATTACTATACCTTGGAAAAATGCACCCAAAAGAATATGCCATAAAACAATCCGATCATAAATAACTAAGAATCCAATTGTGCTTATAACTGTCGCTCCAAAAACATACAGGACACAAAGGACCATTTTTTTATCAAAGCGATCTACTATTGTGCCTCCAACCGCTCCAAAAATTACTAAACCAACCCCACCTATACCAGCTGCAACACCGACCCAAAAAGGTGAACCAGTAAGATCTAGAATCAACCAGCCTTGGGCAAGCATTCTTACACCCATAGACATAGAGGAAAAAAACACACTTACCCAATACCACCTAAAGTCTTTAACCTGAAATGCACTTAATAGGTTGTGCCTAAATAATCCGTACCTCGCGTTGTTATAGTTGTTAACGATTTCTAAATCACCCCATAATCAATCTAACAAATAAATTGATGTTAGGATAGGCAGTTGACTATAGGTTACAACCTGACTAATATACGTGTCACCGAAACAATGCTGTTTACCAAAAGCAATTCTCAAATCACCAATATATTATATGTAAACCCATTGAGAGAAACCCTTTAGGACAATATAGATAAATATGCTTAACAACTGGAAAAGCGAATATTCTAAAAGCTTGTCAGACTTGGAAAAATTGGTATATCAAAGCCACCTCATAGGAGCGGAACAATCACTAGTTCTTTGGGGTGGAGGGAATACATCCATCAAAACCATTGAAAAAGATTTTTTCGGCGTGCCTCAGAACGTTCTCAGAATAAAAGGAAGTGGGTCAGATCTAAAATCCGTAGAGGCTAAGGACTTTCCGGCAATAAATCTAGACAGGGTTCTGCCTCTACTCGAGAGAGAACATATGTCTGACGATGCAATGGTAGACTTTCTGGATCATTGCCTGATTGAATCAAGTGCACCTAGACCATCCATAGAAACACTGCTGCATGCTTTCCTGCCATTTAAAAGTGTGGTGCACAGTCATGCTGACGCCATACTATCTCTCACCAACACAAAAAAACACAAGGACATCATACAAAAGGCTCTTGGTGGCTCAATTATAGTGCTACCTTATATGCGACCAGGCTTCAAACTCTCTAAGGAAAGTGCAGAGAGTTTGGAGAAACAAAACAATGCCAACGGTTTAATTTTGGTAAACCACGGCCTAGTCACCTGGGGAAATACTCCAGAGGAAGCTTATTCAAAACATATAGATATCGTCACACAAGCCGAAAAATTCGTAACAAAGACCCGTAAGCATAAAACACAAACAGAAACCCAAGAGCGTTTTTACGACCAGAAATTGGTGTCAGCAGTAACACCATTTATTAGAGGTCTAATAAGCAAGAATGATAAATCTGTATTAACGTTTCACTCCGACGAAAAAATTATTGAATTTGCAAACATGGAAAACATTGAAAGTTTGATTAAAATCGGAGCTGCTACTCCTGACCATTTGATGCATTCTAAACGTCTGCCACTTTTTGTTAAAAACACAGACAAATACGATTCAGAAGAACTTGTACTAGAGATTAAGAACGCTGTCGATAAATACACTAACAATTATACTAAATGGTTCTCAAAACACTCCGATCACGCACATCCCATGCTAGACCCTTTTCCTAGGGTCATTATAATAAGAGGGTTGGGAATGTGGACAGCAGGTAAAGATAAACGATCTGCACACATAGCACAAGATATATATAGTCACACAATCGACATCGTAATCAACGCTGACTCAATTGACAGTTATACTTCCTTGTCAGATCAACAGTCCTATGACGCAGAATATTGGCCACTTGAACTATATAAGAAAAGTTTGGCACCAGCAAACAAGGAATTGAGCAGACAAGTGGCATTGGTAACTGGCGCAGCCAGCGGAATAGGCAAAGCAATTACTCACAGATTTTTACAAGAAGGAGCACATGTAATTGCTACAGATGTAGACTATGAATCGCTCAAAATATTAAGTGACGATCTCTGCAAATCTTACGGCAATGACAGGATACTCCCTGTAAAGATGGATGTAACAAATGAATCAGAAGTTTTGGCAGCATTCGAAAATATAAAGTTAAATTTCGGTGGTCTTGATATATTGGTTTCAAACGCTGGAGTAGCATATACTGGTTTAATTAACAATCTAGATAGTAAAGACTGGGAGAAAAGTTTCGCTGTTAACGCCACAGGCCATTTCCTAGTATCCAAACACTCTATAAATACGATGCGACATCAAAACATAGGTGGTAGTATCATATTTATAGCTACTAAAAATGTCACTTCCCCTGGTGCAGCCTTGGGGGCATACAGTGCAGCCAAAGCTGCCGAAGCCCAGCTTGCACGAGTCATAGCAATAGAGAATGGTGAATACGGAATACGCTCAAACATAATCAATCCAGACGCCATTTTCGAAGATTCCAATCTGTGGTCCAGTGAAGTTAAAGAGGAACGAGCTAAAGCCCACGGAGTACTTGCAGAAGAAATACAAGATTTCTACAGAAAAAGAACGCTGCTAAAACAGGCTGTTACTGCCGAAGACGTAGCAGAAACCGCTTTGTTTTTGGCAAGTGACAGATCCATGAAGACCACTGGAGCTATGATACCCGTCGACGCAGGCATAAGGGATGCCTTCGTACGATAAGAATAAATATTATATTAGAAAAAACAGAATCAAATAGGAGCACAATGGAAGATCTGATTATATCTGCAGAAAATATATGGAAAACTTACTCTACTGGAGAGGCCGAAGTTGCAGCATTGAAGGGAGTGGATCTTCGAGTTGAGCGCGGCGACATGATAGCAATAATGGGTCCTTCAGGATGCGGCAAAACAACTTTACTTAACTGTCTTTCAGGTATAGACGATATCGACTCTGGGTCAGTCATCATAGACGACCTTGTACTACATAAATTAGAGGACAATGATCGTAGTGATTTCAGGGCAAAAAATATGGGATTTGTATTCCAACTTTATAATCTTTTGCCCGTATTGAATGCAGTAGAAAATATTGAATTGCCTCTATTGATCTCCGGTGTTAATGCAAAGGAGGCTAGGTCCCGATCCATGGAAATATTGGAAACTGTAAAACTAACAGATAGGGCCAAACACCTGCCTGCAGAACTATCTGGTGGCCAAAGGCAGAGAGTTACTATTGCCCGTGCTCTTGTTAACAACCCGGAAATAATATGGGCTGACGAGCCAACTGGAGACCTTGATAGTGAAACCGCTAACGAAATAATGGATCTGATGACGGATCTGAACAAAAATACAAACCAGACTTTCGTCATAGTCACTCATTCACAAGAAGTAGGGGACCGCACCAACCGTATAATACGAATGAGGGACGGACTTATAGTGGATGACGGAAGAAAGAGTTAAATGTGAAAACAACATATTTGCAAATAGTAGGTAGAATACATGACTGATATTTTCGGGTTATCTACAGAAACTATAGCCCAGACTCTTTTGATTGGATTCGTTATAGCAATATCCATAGTATTAGTAATGGGCTTAAGAAACCGAATAATTTTAAAATTAGCATTGAGAAACATACCCAGAAGACCCGGACAAACGGTGTTGATAATTGTAGGCATTATGCTTAGTACAGTTATCATATCCGCTTCATTAGGAACTGGAGATACACTCAGTTATTCTATCAAGCGAAGCGCCGTAAATGGTCTTGGTGAGATAGACTTAATAGTGACAAAAAAGATGATTGTTGCTCCAGACACATGGGAATTCTCACCTTCGTATATGTCATATTCCGAATACGACAATCTTGCAGAGCAATTAAAGGAATACGAAAACATAGACAGTCTAGCAGCATTACTATCTGAAAATGTCGCAGTCAGCAATCCAAGAACTTCCTTAACAGACGGTAGAGTAAACCTTACTGCCTGGCAACAAAGCAACCACTTTGGAGATTCAACAGGTGATTTAGAGGCAATCTCCGGTAAAACTGTAGACTATGATCAGTTGAATTCAAATGAAATCATAATCAACGAACCTCTGGCTGAAAAATTGGATGCTGTCAAAGGCGATACTATCCAGCTTTATCAAAAAGACGAAATTAATGATCTATCTGTTATAGAGATAGTTAAACCTAAAGGTGCAGGAGGAGTCGAGCCTACAATAGTCATGTCTTTATCATATGCACAAAAGATCTTTGAAGTTGAAGATAAAATTAACTGGGTTTTGATTTCTAACAAAGGAGATGCTTACGAGGGTACAGAGTTAAGTGAAGAGGTTGCAAAACACATTCGTGTCATACTAGCAGATAAATCCGTTGCTCTAGACTTACAGCGTCTCCTCAGTGAAAATCAAATGATTTCTGCTATATCCAGTCACGACAACAATCTAAGCGAAACGCAAAAAGAGGAAATAGACCTACTTACAGAATTGCTACAAAAGGAACCCATTAGTGATGAACTTGTAGATCTATTATCCAAGGATTCTACCAGAACTGAAGTACTGACAGCGCTCAACAATGCCGGCATAAACAAGGAAAAGGTACATAATGCAGAGTTTCTTTTTGAAAGTTTGTCTGACTACTCTATACAAGATATAAAGACTCAACTACTTGAATTAGCCGACTTTCTTGCAGCATTCATTGTTTCCTTCTTCATGATACTTGGTTCATTTTCTATGATGGTCGGTGTTTTACTCATATTTCTCATATTTGTCCTCTTAGCTGCTGCAAGGAGATCTGAAATGGGAATGACTAGGGCAATAGGTGCACGAAGAGGTCACCTGATTCAAATGTTTGTATTTGAAGGCACTGCCTATTCATTGATATCATCAGCCGCTGGTGTAGCTGCTGGATTGGGTGTTAGTGCTTTAATAGTTCTCACTTTGAATAACATATTCTCCACTTTCACAGATTTTTTTGAGTTTTCGCCAAACTTTTCCATTAACGGAATAATAATATCTTACTGCCTAGGAATGGTAATATCATTCGCCACGGTGACCGTGTCTGCATATAGGGTGAGCTATTTGAATATAGTTACAGCAGTAAGAGGTCTTCCTGCTCCTCTAAATGAAAGTTCGTCTTCTCTTAAAGAAATAATTGTCTCCCTAATTAAAGGATTTAGTAAACCCATTGCACTGTTAGTCTCCACGTTCTCGAATCTTTTTGCTTTGCGAGTAATATTCTCAGCATCGCAGTTATTAAAATTTGTTTTTTCATTGATACTCCTACCTCAGGTAATTTTGGTAACAATAATTCGACTCTTAGTACACTTCTTTATGCAGGGATGGTTAGCCCTAATAGCAGGTGCTGGAATAGCATATTGGGGGTCTGAAATAAGAGAGAGGGAGTCACTGTTTGGACTTGGAATAAGTATCACTATAGTAGGTATAGGACTTACGGCACGAAGGTTACTAAGATTAGCCAATTTAGATGTGGCTATAATAGACAGATTCATCTTCACTTTTATGGGTATTGTTATATTGATCTATTGGATATTCCCTATACCTTATGAGGAAATAACCGGCGAACTCGAAGGAGGTCCAGATATACTTTTCACTTCAGGAGTCTCTATGGTAGCAGCAGCTGTATGGACAATAATGTACAATGCGGACATTATTGTAAAAATTGCCACACTATTATCTGGCAGATCAGGAAAAATTCGACCAATATTAGTCACTGCCGTAGCCTATCCTATGAGTGCAAAGTTTCGCACTGGCATTACTTTAGCTATGTTTGCCCTGGTAGTGTTCACGCTCACTGTAATGTCTGTATTAAGCAGTACGTTCGGTACTCAGTTCTCAGATCCTGAGGTTGTAACTGGAGGTTGGGACATAGAAGGAACCATAAATGCCAAGACACCGATAGAAGACATCAGGAAAGACATGAATCCGCAAACTTTAGAAAAAATAGACGCTATTGGGGGGCATACACTGATGGGTGCAGAGGTCAGACCGTTTGATAACGAAGGACCAGCATGGGAAACCACTGCATTATGGGCACTGGATGATGGATTTATGGCTAACGCGGGGTTTGATATAAAAATTGCTGCTGATGGATATGGACCAACTAGCAAAGACATATGGCAAAAATTAATCGACAACCCAAATCTTGCAGTAGTGGGCGGCAATGAAGTACAAACTTCAGAAAACAGACAAGATGGTTGGAGGAAAGATTATCTTAAAGGTCTATATTATGACAGCGAGTCATTCACTCCATTTGATATAGAAGTAAATGCTAACAACTCAGATGCTACCATAAAACTAACCATTGTCGGGGTTTTAGATAGAGTACACGAGCAAAATGGTAGCTCTCAAGCCATATATACCTCAAAAGGTAATATTGATAGTGTGATGCAGTATAACTTGCCTGTAACAAATTACAGATTCAAATTGAAACCGGACTCAAATATTCAGGAAGTGTCCAGAAGTATACAAAGGTCTTTCTTGCGACAAGGTATGGAAACTCAAGACGTTAAAAAAGCCTTACGAGAAGAGAATGCTGCAGGGCAAACTTTCCAAAGACTGTTCGTCGCATTCATGTCGCTTGGCTTACTTGTTGGAGTGGCTGCACTCGGTGTAGTTAGTACACGGGCGGTTGTAGAGAGGCGACAACAAATAGGAGTGTTGAGAGCCGTGGGATACAAAAGATACATGATTCAGGCAAGTTTTCTTCTAGAGTCGTCTTTTATATCGTTGATGGGTGTTCTTATAGGCTTGGTGCTGGGTCTTACACTATCTTACAATGCATTCCTGGATATAAGGCAAGACGCAAATGTGGACAATCTGATCTACAGTGTTCCATGGTTGCAACTAGGCATTATTATTTCTATAACATACATTTTTGCAATAATAACTACATTTGTACCCTCTAGGCAGGCTGCAAAAATAGCACCAGCAGAAGCGCTCAGATATGAATAGTAAGAATTTGAATGCACGCCATAGATCCGAGGTGATTTAATTTGAATTACGAGTCAAATATAGTTTTATCAGAAAACCAATACAAAGTAGTAGGTACTAGACCCGTTAGACATGACGGCGTAGACAAAGTTACTGGCAGAGCACTGTACGGTGCGGATATTCATATGCCTCAACTTATATACGGGAAAATACTAAGAAGCCCTCATGCCCACGCAAGAATTTTATCCATCAACGTAGATAAACTGATAGATAATCCACTAATAGAAGCCGTCGTAACTTGTTCCGATTTGCCTGAAATGGAACCCGGGCAAGAAAATGCATCACTGAAATATCTTCGAGATAATGTTATTGCCAGTGATAAAGTGTTGTACAAAGGGCAACCAGTGGCCGCAGTCGCTGCCAAAAGCTCTCATGATGCGGAAGAGGCTTTGACATTGATAGAAGTGGAATATGAAATACTAAATCCAGTTACCACCGCTTATGAATCAATATATGAAAACACAACTGTTATTCACGAAGATCTAAATACTACTGAAACATATGCCTCAATAAGAAACCCTAGGAACATAGCTAGTCACATACAGCATTCAATAGGTGATGTTTATAAAGGTTTCGAAGAATGCGATGTAACGGTGGAAAAAGAATTTCATACCAAAACTGTTCATCAGGGTTACATTGAACCTCATAATGCAACTGCTTTCTGGAATAAGGATGGTAGATTAACAATATGGAGAAGCACTCAAGGACCATTTGAAGTTAGAGAAACCACAGCCAGAATATTAAACATAGATGTGTCTTCAATAAAAGTTGTACCACTGGAAATAGGCGGTGGGTTCGGCGGAAAGTTCGATCCTTATGGGGATCCGGTTGCTGCGCTATTATCTAAAAAAAGTGGTAAGCCAGTGAAAATAGTTATGAGCCGATCAGAGGATCTTGAAAGTACTGGCCCGACACCGGGATCCTATATAAAGATAAGAATAGGTGCTAATACAGACGGTAGGATACTTGCCGCAGAGGCTTTATTAGCTTACGAAGCTGGTGCATATCCTGGCTCTCCTGTAGATTCTGGTGCATTATGCATATTCGCTGCGTACGATATACCAAACTTGGAAATTAATGGATACGATGTGGTCGTCAATAAACCAAAAACTGCTGCCTACCGCGCACCTGGAGCAACCAATGCCGCATTTGCTACAGAAACAGTAATTGATGAAATAGCCGAAAAATTGAACATTGATTCGCTAGATCTAAGAATTAAGAATGCCGCCAAAGAAGGAACCCGCAGACCAGATGGGCCAATTCATCCCAAAATAGGCTCTCTTGAAGTTCTTAAGGCCATGAAAGAACATCACCATTTCAATACGCCTATTAATAAACCTAATGAAGGAAGAGGTATAGCCATAGGATATTGGATGAACGGAGGTGGACCTGCATCATGTACGCTGCAAGTAAATTACGATGGAACCATAAACCTAAACGAGGGATCTCCTGATATAGGAGGAACAAGAACATCTGTTGCAATGCAGGCCGCCGAGGTACTTGGACTACAGGCAGAAGATATTTTCCCTTCGGTTTTGGACACGGATGCTATAGGTTATACAAGTGGTACTGGAGGCAGTAGTGTGACGTTCAAAACGGGCCGAGCAGCCTACGACGCAGCTTTGGATCTCAAACGCAAATTGATGTCTAGAGCAGCAAGAATCTGGGATGTTGATATTACGCTCGTTGCATATCAAAATGGGGAATTCATCGCAGGCATAGATCACGCGTCTAATCCTGAGCAACACATGACATTTAGGGAATTAGCTGAACAACTAGAAGATACTGGTGGACCAATCACAGGATCTGCTAACACTAATGGAGAAGGAGAGGGAGGGGCATTTGCCGGGTGCATAGTGGATGCAAAAGTAGACCCAGAAACCGGTAAAGTTGATATTACACGATTCACCATTATCCAAGATGTGGGAAAGGCAATTCATCCCAGTTACGTTGAAGGGCAAATGCAAGGTGGCAGTGTTCAGGGAATCGGCTGGGCAATGAATGAAGAATATATCATGGACAATAAAGGTCATATGATGAATTCAAACCTACTCGACTATCGCATGCCTACAAGTTTAGATATACCAATGATTGATACTGTCATAGTAGAGGTCCCAAATCCGAGACATCCATACGGAGTGAGGGGAGTTGGCGAGGTTTCAATAATAATGCCTCCTGCCGCAATAGCGAACGCAATCTATCAAGCAGTTGGGATACGTCTAAACAACTTACCCATGAATCCAGAAACTGTTATGAAGGGTATCTGGTCATCTCAGGAATAGGAATCATCAAATGCCAGTAGTTTTTCTGACCCCTAACCTTAAGAAACTAGAATCACAACCTACCAAAATAATAGTTGATGGCCTGTCTATAAAATCTGTGATAGATAATGTTGAAAAAATATACCCAGGATTTAAAGATAAGCTTTTGGCAAACAACAGGATAAAACGCGGCATATCTATAGTGGTGGACGGAGAAGTAAGACGTTCGGGACTTTTAAGTAGAGTATCTGAAACCAGTGAAATCCATTTCTTATCAGCCATTTCTGGCGGTGCCTAGATAACTGTGTTCAAAAATCCAAGGATTTGATTATATCCAAATCAGGAACACCACCATTGTATCTCCAAATTTCTTTCCCCCTATTGTCAAACACTAAAAACGAGGGCACCAAACCACTTTCATGTTCAGATCTAAGATATCTGCCCAGATCAGATGTAACATTTACTCGAATCACTTTTGACAACTTGTTTAATTCCTGCTCCAAATCGTCTATTGCTGGTTTTGCAGAAAGACAGGCTACACACATATCAGAATACACAATGACTACAAGAGGCTCTTCGGTTGACAATGCCTCATTGAACAAATCAACTGAAAACTCCTCGTTTGCTCCAGTTTTAAACTGAAGCTGAAAAACTACCAATGAAGATGTTATCAAGACCAATAAAACGGCCGTATAACGAAACTCCATAAATCTGGAGCTTAAGAACATTGCTATTCCTACAATCACTAACGAAACCAACAAAAAAGAATATTGGTTGATTAACAGCATCAAAATTCCTTGGAATATATAGTAGATTGTTGAAAATACATCATCTATACTGGAATTTCAACAGATTTAGGGGGATTATTTTAAGAAAACAGCAAACCAAACGCTTTTGAACAATATAATTGAATTAGGGGGAGTTTTAATGCCATCATTTGACGTGGTTTCGAAAACAGATTTAATGGAAATTGATAACGTTATAAACGGGACTATGAGAGAAACCAAACAGAGATTCGACCTTGCAGGATCAAAGTGCGAAATAACTCGGCTGGATAACACGCTAACAATGATTGCTGATGATACTATGAAACTCACCCAGCTGACTGAGTTGCTAAGAAAATACATGGCCAGAAGAGAAGTTGAACAAAAATCCCTAGTATTCCTTGATGCAGAAAGCGCCTCTGGAGGAACACTCAGGCAAAAAATCAATATAGTCCAAGGCATAGATGGAGATCTTGCTCGAAAAATAACGAAAGCCGTTCGGTCCAGCAAGATAAAAGTTCAAGTATCTACCCAAGGATCAGAACTAAGAGTTTCAGGTAAAAATAGAGACGATCTTCAATCTACTATAAACTTTATAAAGGATTTGGAAATAGATCAGCCACTTCAGTACATTAATTTCAGAGAGTGAAGTGGTCTAGGTATATGGCGGAGGGAGTGGGATTCGAACCCACGAAACCTTGCGGTTTACTGGTTTTCAAGACCAGCGCCATCGTCCACTCGGCCATCCCTCCAATCATAACAGCGTAACTTAATTTTGATTCTATTACCATCTTAAACTCGCAATCTATGTGTGAAATACCAAATTTGGGCTATTTATAATATGGACATCGAACCAAAAAGAAAGTTTTATCTGGTGGTGTTGACCATTTACACATTGATCCTAATCACTTGTCTGGTTTCGTGTAATTCTTCCCAAGAACAAAATCCAAACATTATAGGCTCAGAAAAACCGTCAAATTCGGATTCGAATAACAATAATTTATCCGCTCCCACATCCCAAATTAATTATGTTCATATAGCAAAAGATTTTGGGGATAAGAAATACGGTGGAATAATGACTTTGGCAAACAGAGGTAACCCACCGGCTGGTTTCGACACATTGAGAACAAGTAGCATCGCGCTGCATCATGTTGCAGGGGCGATTTTTGGTCCAGGGAATTTGGTTATGAGATGCAGAGATAACACATATTTGGTTTGCCCATATTTAGCTAGGAGTTGGATTTCAGACCAATCTTTTACTAAATGGACTTTCAATATACGCAATGATGTCTTTTGGCACGACGGAACTCCATTTACAGCTGACGATGCTAAATTTTGGTTTGAACTGGCATTTTTTGGATATGAAGCTGGAGAAAAATCTCGTGCCCCAGCCTATTTTAAAACGGAACTGGGAACTATAGAGAATATAGAAGTTCATCCTAACAACAGACTGACTATAATATTCACTGATAGAAACCCTCATTTTTTGGAAATTCTTGCCAATCCACGCTTTAAAATAGCGCATCCTAGTCATCTAATGAAACCCAAGCTAGATTCTGGCGATATGAGTGTCAGCCCACTAGATATAGGACTAGTGGGTCTTGGCCCTTTTGTCATAGATAAATACGAATCCAATAGTCTGATATCTGTAAAACGAAATGATCTCTACTGGGAAAAATCCAAACAAGGAAACCAATTACCTTATCTAGATGGTATTAATTATGTCATTACTAAAGATCCTTTCGCTATGGATATAGCATTCAGATCTGGCAGAATAGACGGAGGCGCCAGAGGTCAATCTCATTATCTATCTTCCAACAGGAAGGAGAAATATGTCGAAGATTTACCTAATGAAGTATTTTTTGCCGAGGTCGAAGGAGGCAATTTCAGGCTAGCATTCAATATGATGAAGGATGGACCGTGGCAAGACCCAAAAGTTCGCAGGGCCATCGCTCTTTGGATCAATAAAACAGATGCCATACCAATAGTACTAAATGGCTTCGGCTGGACATCACCAGATTTGGGACCACCAAACATTGCAGTTCAAAGACATTTCATAAATTGGCCGAAGTTCGATTTAGGTGATCCGGATACAAAACGTGAAGAAGCACTCACATTGATGTCAGAATCGCACTATCCAAATGGATTTTCAATGGGACATCTCTGCCGATCATTAAACCCTAAACCATGCGAATTCTTGAAAGATCAACTTTCGGGTTTAGGCATCACACTCGAACTCAATATGACAGACGAGAGTGAATGGAACAGAGGCAGGACTAGTTTAGATTATGACAGTCAACAGGGTAGACTTACTCCTTCTCAAATACCAGAAGGAACACAATCTGTGTATGGTAGGTACGAAAACAATCCTGATGCATATGCTAAACATAACGACAAACACGTGGAAAATCTCTACAAGTTGCTAAAAGAATCTCTAACATTAGAACACAGGATAGAAATATGGAGGGATATAGAAAGATATCTTTTCAAGGACAAAACCTACATAATACCCATAGCTGAGTATATTAACGTTATTCCGTATCGTACTTACGTAAAAGGATTGGCAATTCCAGCCGAAGACGCCCACGCTAACACCGATTTTTCAACAGTATGGATGGAAAAATGATTCGCTATGTTAATTATTAGGATAGGCAATGAACTCATACATTGTTAAGAGAATTGTATTATTTATACCCACGTTGATACTGGCATCCCTTTTGATATTCGTAATTATGCGTAGCCTGCCTGGGGATGTGGTTACAGTGATACTAAGTGGTTCTGGTGAAGGTGTAGTAAGTCTAGAAGCCAAAGAGGCTTTACGTGAAGAGTTAGGACTTAATAAACCACTAATAAAACAGTATTTGACTTGGGCGCAAAGTTTTCTAACAGGAGGATTTGGAGGCAGATCGTTAGAAAACCGAGAGCCGATTAGTTCTATAATATATCGACAAGCTCCAGTAACTCTATTGTTAACATTCTATAGCTTGGTAATATCTATATGTATATCTACGCCACTCGGAGTATATTCAGCTCTGAGAAAAGGCTCTATAACCGACATTTTCACCCGTCTTACCAGCCTAATAGGATTAGCCTTTCCCAACATGTGGATGGCTTTGATAATTATCTTACTGTTGCTACTTTTATTCGGTTGGTCTCCGCCAGTAATATATTCTTCCCCTGGGTCTGATATATGGCTCCATGTTCAGATAGTAATATTGCCAGCCCTAATAATCGGCTGGGAACAAAGTTCCCATATGATCAGAGTGGTGAGATCAAATATGTTAGATATCCTTGGCAAGGAATACATTGTCACCGCTAGGAGCAAGGGGCTAACAGAAATATCTGTAATAATAAGGCACGCAGTGCCAAATGTACTAATTCCCACGCTAACTATGACGGGTTTGCAAGCTGGATCACTAATAACAGGAGTCGTGGTGTTAGAAACAATTTTTGGCCTGCCTGGGCTAGGAAGAGGATTGATACAGGCAGCATTAGTGAGAGATTATCCTGTAATTCAAACGATCGTTACCGTAATTATAATGATTTCTCTTTTCATCAATCTACTTGTAGATATTTTATACAAAAAGGCTGATCCCAGGTTATATAACTTGGATTGAAAATGGGAATTAAGGATATGCAAAATACTTTTCTTGAAACGTTAAAATCATACATATGGACTATAACTGTGTTTATAGCTATGCTGAGCTTTTTCATCCTCGTGTTGTTTGCCTTGTTTCCTACCGTAATATCCACACACGATCCGATTGCACAGGACGCAAACTCCATACTTTTAGCACCTAGCTCCACTCACCTTATGGGAACTGACTGGGCCGGAAGGGATATATTTAGTCGTGTAGTACACGGAAGCAGAATTTCCCTGTATATAGGAATAATATCTATAATGCTAGCCTCCATAATAGGCTGTATTACAGGAATATTCTCAGGCTACATGGGTGGCTATACCGATCTGATCGTACAAAGAGTAGTTGATACCCTTTTGGGAATACCTTCAATAGTAATGGCTTTAGTGATAATAGTTTCATTCGGATCTTCTGCTACAGCCATAGCTATAGCAATATCTGTAGCAATGACACCTCAAATAGTAAGATTATCCAGAGCCACAACATTGTCGATAAAGACAGACCCTTACATAGATGCCGTTGAATCTATAGGAGCAACAGAGGGAAGAATTGTATTCAACCATATTATGCCAAATATAACCCCTGTGATGCTGTCACAAATTACAGGGTATTTTGGGATGGCAATTGTAGCAGAAACAACTTTGAGTTTCCTTGGCCTTGGCGTAGCGCCTCCATATTCATCTTGGGGTAGAATGATACAGGAAGGTTCAACTCAATATATGGAAACTGCCCCTTGGACGACTCTATTTCCGGGTTTTGCAATGAGTATTACGGTAGTTTGCTCCGCCATATTGGGTGACTCCATCGGACATCTACTAAATAGAAAACACAGGATCTCTAAGCTTCTATAGAGAATGAGAATCGGTACCTTCATTATCATTTCCCAGGATGAACCCCTTTATAGCAGCGCTATATTTCTGATACATAAGGCCAGTTGCCAAAAGTAAAATACCTAGAGAAATGAAAGCCACTACCCTATAGCCCGTTTCCAATTCTCGCACGTCGAAAGCGAACAGCTTGAACAATACCAAAAATAGTAATACGAGCCCCACGATCCGGATCTCTTTCACCGACCTCCAAATACCTGAACCTATAACACCTATTGAGTAAAGAGCCCAAAAAACCGTTAATACTAAGTTTTTTGCACTGTCGGAGTTGATATTAGATTGCATATCTCTGTAGTCGAAAAATCTTATAACCTCCGCAGATACCATAAAAACTGATAAAATATTAACTGTAACCAACAAGATTACAGGAGTATTTCTCTCAATTGGATCTATAATTACCATATTCTTCCAATACAAGTAGCCACCCAAAGCTACAGACATTGTCAATACTAAAGATGCTACAAACGAATTGTTAATGATCGGGATGAAATCAAGCTGATAGAATTCTGGAGTATCTACAAACAAGAATTTAACCGCGGCAACCAATATAAGTATAACGCTAGCAATTCTTAGTTGTTTGGATTGAATCAAAAAGGATATCACGATTAAAATCGCAAAACAGAGAGACCAAACAACCGTTATAGCTAGTAGAGATTTACTAGTTAATTCATTAATTTGCCCCTCAGCAATAACACCTATTTTACGTTCTTCAAAGTAATATATGATCTCGATTGTAAAAGCATAAATTACCAAGAAACTGCCCGTGATACCCAACGCAATATTCATAGGAGTCTTAGAGTGTTTGACAATCAGCAATTCCCAGCCTTGCAACTCTCTTCCACCAAACTTCTGATATGCAAAAGAAGCAACAAATAACGAGGCGGCACCAAATAGAAATACTGGAAAGATCTCGTTCAACAATGGTTTGAAGGATTCAGTATCTAATTGAATTGAATAAAGCACTGTGTATAGAGAGGCTACAACCAAAACGGCTAGGCCAAAAACTCTCATCTTCCAAGTTTTGAGCATGAAACCTAACCAAATAAAAGTTGCGCCTTCAGCAAACCAAGCAGCTCCCAACCAGTGTCCCGAGAATTGAACAGGTATAGCAATGGTTGCAAAAATTATAGATATTGAAAATGAATAAAGTGAAAGTACTGCGGTGGATTCCGTTTCCTTAGTAGTGAAATAACCTAATAACAGATAAAATAATCCAATAATAGCAGTGACAGCACCAAACCAAGAATCATAATTGTCCCAGTAATTTAGTGTGACTACATAGAAAAGAAATGCGTTAAATATCATGATAGACAAATCTAATCTATTAGGTGTGGAACGTTGTCTCCAAATTAGGTGAAATAAATTGGTCGAACCTACGAAGATTAAAAACACAAAAGTTGCAAGTATCTGAGAGATTATGACTACTTGCAGTGACAATGAGGAATCATCCCAAACCCGACCTACCAAAACATAAGAAAAGATAAGTCCAACTAAAACGAAGTAAGGCCAGTTCCTCAATGAAGAAACAAACAATATACCTAGGTCCACTAGTATAATATAGGCCGATACCATTATGTAATAAGTTTCAGTATCAATTTCTCCTTCCAGCAAAACAGGTGTCGCAAAAGCACCAAATAAACCAAGAATGGCTATCGTCCTAGATTCATATCTTAACGCTAAGAATCCGCTAACAAACACCAACCCGGCCAAACCGAAAAACGCTGGAAGAGGAGGCACAATATCGAAAAACGCGAATGCCGAATAAACAGAAAGATACATTATGCTTATCCCGGCTCCTGTAACAGGGCGTGACCATATCGGGTACTTTCTGTGGAAATATTCTCCGACCACTACTAAACTAATCCCAGTGGCCAATCCCAATAACACCCTACCAGTCTGATTAATCCAGTTGTAGTCGAAGGCTATTTTTAAGAAAAAGCCTATACCGAGAGATAATGTCACTGCTCCCGCTATTGCTATCCAGTTCAATCCTATAAAATATTCCCAGTCTATATTTCCTTTTCTTTGTTCTGATGCAGATGGATCAATACGAACTTCTTCGCCTAGCTGCGATTCAGCAGACCTAGAATCAGATGCTAATACTCCAACATTTACTAAATCCGGGGTTGGTTGAATCGATTGGACAGGCATTTGATCTGAAGGAGTAGTGTTAACTTTGCCTGAGATGTCTCCTACTTTTGTTTCTAATGATATGATTCGTTGTGTCAACTGAGCCAGCCATCTTCTTAGTTCCAGTACTTCGGTCTCGGTTGATTGTGGAGATTCAGTATCTATCAAGTCATATATGTTAGTTCCACAGAAAACGCAAAAGTGAGATGACAATTGATTTTCCCTACCGCATGTCGGGCATATTAATCTATTATTATCTTGAGACATATGTAATTAAGACTCAGTTGTTGTTTTATTCCCAGCAATATTCTACATCAAGACAATTACACCTAACAAACAGAACACATGTTCTTGCAATCGAATTTCCTTAAACAATACAGAGATGTACTTTAATAATTTACGTATAAGGTGTATAAATATCTGAGTGTTAGATAATCCAAAGTACTTATAACGATCAAATATGCTACAGGTGAT
>CEUZ01050386.1_pt1 | contig 36892 bp, 36 predicted proteins | sample 361511 | NCBI WGS metagenome assembly CEUZ01 (sample SAMEA2622822, study PRJEB7988) | marine metagenome | biome: marine biome (ENVO:00000447); feature: surface water layer (ENVO:00002042); material: "saline water (ENVO:00002010), including plankton (ENVO:xxxxxxxx)" | depth 5 m | reverse complement strand
TGTTAACCACCAGGTCGGGGGTTCGAGTCCCTCCTCCGGAGCAATAATAAAAATGTTCAACGCGAGTTGGGCCTTTTTTAATTTATATCATGTTTGACGATAAATTAATTAAATGTTAAACTCTCTTTTCTTTTAGGAGTTTATGAGGAAGGACTCTGGAAAGAGAAAAGCACAACAGATTACTTCTTGATGTGCTTTGGTTGTTTTAAGCCCTACCCCAAGAAATTGGGGTGGGGTTTTTACTTATAGTCCATCCGATAGCTGTAATAAATTATCCACCAATTTTCATGAATAATCACTCACGCAAAATCTTAGGGTTTCTCCTCCTTTTCTTATCCTTGCTCATGGGACAAGATCCTCCTGACATTCATTGGCAGCAAATTAAGACCGATCATTATCAGATCATATTTCCTTCGGAGCTCCGATCAGAAGCTAATCGAGTGGCCAATACAATAGATCATGTTCATCACGCCCTTTATGAATCTCTGGACAACATTCAACATAAGAGAATACCCATTGTACTTTCCAATCGTGGTGCAATGCCCAATGGATACGTTAGGCAAGCGCCATGGATGTCTGAATGGTATAATGTGCCACTTTTAGATCGCGAAATGGGTCACACGGAATGGTATCGCAACTTGGCTATACATGAGGGGAGACATATTGCCCAGTTTAATGCCATGAACCAAGGCGTAAGCGGTATCCTTCACAATTTATTTGGTCAGAATACACAATCTTTTTATACACACTTCATGATTCCAAATTGGTATTGGGAAGGCGATGCCGTTGATATTGAAACGGCCTTGACCCACTCCGGTAGAGGGAGATCGGCTTATTTTTCACGAATAGCAAGAGCCCATATTTTAGCTGGTAATCGGTTCACCTACCGGAATGCTTTGTATGGATCATACAAAAAAGAGTACCCCAATCATTATGAATTGGGATACTATCTCACAAGTCATGTGAAAAAAGAATATGGTCAAAATGCATGGCCTAAGATTATTCAAAAATCATTGAGATGGCCATTTACCTCTAATCCCATTTATCCTTTTTCACGAGCCATGAAGACTTCTACCGGTTCATCTTTACCCCAGATTTATTACGATACCTTTTACGATTTGGAAATGGCCTGGAAAATTCAGCAGACCGGATTGAAACCCAAGCAAGCTGAATTATTGACGCCAGAAAAAATCACAACTACCCATTTTCGATATCCAGTCATGGACAATAAAGGGGATGTTATTGCACTGAAATCAGGATTGGGTGAGGTCACTTCAATTGTAAAAATTAAAGATGGTGAAGCACAACTGTTGGCTACAATCCCAAGTCTAGTCAAATATTTAGGGTATCATTCTAATGGACTAAAAGCAGTATGGTCTGGTTATGATCCGGATATTCGTTGGACGAAAAGGAGCTGGTCCAATATCAGGGTCTTGGATTTCAAGTCGGGAGAGACAAAAATAATTACGGAGAAAAAACGATTTTATCACCCCAGTATTTCTTCCGATGGAGAGCAAGTTACCGCTGTTTCATTTTCAGAAGAGCGACATGCATTATTGGTCATTCTAAATGCAAAAACTGGAAATATAATTGATCAGGTAGAAGCGCCCAATGGTGGATTAATTATGAAACCATCCTGGTCGGTTGATGGGGCGAAAATTGTATTTACATCTCAAAAATACAATGGGCGGGCCTTATATATTTATCGAATTAAGGATAGGCAATTTGATGTGGTGATTCCTGAAACTTGGCAACAGATTAACCATCCCATATTTTATCAGGATTTTATACTATATGAATCCCAAATCAATGGCATCGACCAAATATTGGCAAGACATGTAAAAACCGAAGAGTTATTTCAAGTCACATCCAGACCGATTGGCGCATATAATCCATCGGTTACACCAGAAGGATATTTACTGTTTAATGATTATTCCCAAATGGGTGATGGGATTGGGATGCTACCACTTCAGCCATCCAGTTGGACGAAAATTAATTCAGATTACCGAACAGTTCGTACCGGTCATTTAACAGAATATAATACCCATTCTATTTTTGATCAGGATATGCCAGAACAAAACTATAAAGCGACAGATTATAATGGAGTGAATACACTTTTTAATTTCCATAGCCGATATATTTTCAATGATGATTTTGATCCTACACTTGGGATTCAGTCTGATAATATTTTAGGTACATTATCATTCACTGGTGAAATGGTTTTCAATCAGAATGAAGGGATAAGAGAAAATCGATTACGATCCACAATTCGCAAATTTTATCCGATCATTGATGTGGAATTTGGGTGGATGAATCGAAATATAAATCATGGAAAATTCGTCCAAAAATTTGATGAAGGACGAGTGAAAGACTCACTGGTCTTTCACCTAAATGAAAAGTGGTCAGAATCTGTCATAAAATTATCCACATCTCTGCCATTGGCAAATCAAATTAGGGGAATCAATAACCGATTTGCTTACGTCAAATTAGGCTCCATATACACATTGCGGAAAAAAACCATGTACCATTTTGATTTTTTACATATTCCCCCCAATGTAAAAGTAGCCTCTTCTCAATCAATGGATGATCGGAATGGAGGAATTCTGCCTATTTATGTGGAAGGCGCTTATTCATCTTTGGATGAAGCCGCAATAAGAGATTTGGGTAATCCCGGCTGGCAAATATATGGATATGGTGGCAGTTCTCCATTTGGCGGTTTATGGCAAGGTCAGCAGATATCTTTGCGGCTGATTTATGGATTTAAAGGATTTTGGAAGCATGATTTTATTGATACTCGATTCCAATATGAGTCCAATAAGGGTGATCATATTTTTCTGTCCAAATTCCATTTTCCTTCTGGTTATTCCTGGCGATCCTTTTCATCTGGTTGGCAGGGCAGGTTGCGTTATAAATTACCATTAGTCTACCCAGATTGGTCCGCCCCATTTGGTTTAACCTACCTTAAACGTATTCGGGGAAATATATTTGGCCGTGTAGCGAGTGTGGATTCTCAACGGACCATGATTTCAGTGGGTGCAGGTGTTACCTTTGATCTCGGTGGATTTTTCGATTTGAGATTGCCCATGCCCATTACTTTTAACTATTATTACCAGCCAAATACAGGACAAGGCGGGGTGCAATTGGTTTTTGATTAAATCGAAATTATTATGTATGTTTTACCGTAACTAAAATATGGTATTAATTTATGATGATAAATTCAATAAATAATCGTGGCAACGATCGACGTCAAGGAGAACGTCGAAATGGCAACGACCGGCGGAATCAAGATCAACCTGTGTCAACCGATAAAAGATCTGGACAGGAACGCCGCCAGAAAAATGAACGAAGGTCAGGATTGGATAGATGGAATGAATAAAGATGGATGTGTTTTTTGTAAATTTGTGTAACGGAGCATAAACGGAAAATTTGTTATGAAAAAATCACTAAACATCGCTTCACTCTTATTGGCAGGGGCTATTCTTTTCGGCCAAACCCAAAAAAAGGTACCCAAAGGACAGCTTATGGAAAAAGTCGTTAAAACCGATGCAGAATGGCAAACCTGCCTTACACCTGAAGAATACCAAATCCTGAGAGAAAAAGGTACGGAAGCCGCCTTTACAGGGAAATATTATAAGCATAAAGAAAAAGGGACCTATACTTGTGCTGGGTGCGAGTCTGAATTATTCAGTTCTGAAACCAAATACGATTCCGGTTCAGGGTGGCCTGCATTTTTTGACGCATTGGATGAAACCAAAGTGAATACCAAACAAGATTTAAGTTTTGGTATGATCCGAACTGAAATTACCTGTGCCACTTGTGATTCTCATTTGGGCCACGTATTTGAAGATGGTCCAAAACCAACGGGATTACGATATTGTGTTAATTCATTAGCGTTGAACTTTGTCCCGAAAAAATAAACCATAAATTAATTAATCTTTATTCAGGGGTCGATTATTTCGGCCCTCTTTTATTTAACTATTTTGGATGGCGTCTGTCTAATCGCCTAAATTATACCGAAACCTAGGAAGGATCATGATGCATTCATACAGTCGCAAATCAATTTTATTTTTATGCCTATTATCCATGGGTATCGCCCAAAATATGCAACGGGGCGGGGCCATGCAACCACCACCTCCTGTCAATTGGGAAAAAGAGCTCGAATTGTCGAAGGAACAAGCCAAACAAATGCAAATCATCCAAGATAATTTTCGAAGTGAACTCATGGACATCCGAAATAGCGATGGCAGAAACCGGATAGCCATGCGCGAAATAGCCATGGAACTCATGGAAAAACGAGACTCTGCTGTGAAGAGTGTGTTGTCGAAAAAACAATTCAAAAAATATAAGAAGAAATTGAAATCCCAACGTGATGCTCGAATGAGGCAAGGTGCCGGCAGGGATAGAAGTGGTCGCAGAGTAAATTCGGGGCGCCCTAACTAATAAAAATTATTTAACTTCATTTTAATTTATAACATTTATCCTTGGGCAAAAATAATACCTGTAGCGTTAAGGCAAGGGGTGGCAAGATATCCGATGTATTTAAGGATGAGGAATTTTCTAAGTTTTAGCCCCGTATTATATGTTGGTTCAGGTGAAAGGAATTATTTCGTAGAAAAACTGAATGTCCTAAATTCGCCGACAATTTTTAGCAACCAAAAGGAATTAAATCAATGGAAGTATTTTATTTTGTGATTGGATGGGTTTTATCTCTGGGTGGATTATTTGCCATTCATAAACTCATCCTTGTTGCAGAAAAATATGAAGGCTGATTGCCAGCCCCACTCAATTTCAAAGCCCCATCTGAATGGAACCGGATGGGGCTTTTTTATTTATAACTTAAATACAGCAAAGGAATGAATAGGATAAGCCTAAAATAAATTCCACATATTGAATTAAATTTCATAATTATGATTGGGATTAAATGACCAAAATCAAAAATAGAATTAAAAATTTATCAGGGGGATAATATGAAAGATATTAAAATGTATACCACCAACTGGTGTCCGTACTGCAAATCAGCCAAGCGGTTTTTTGAAGAAAAAGGCTGGGAATTTGAAGAAATTAATATTGAAGAAAAAGGCTGGGATCGATCTAAGTTATTAGAAGTGGGGAAAGCCATGACTGTGCCTCAAATCGTGATTGATGGTGAAGCCATTGGTGGATATGATAATTTGATGAAATTATACGGTTGATATCTTCTTTGAAGAAAAAATATTACGTATATGTCATTGAATTAGATTTTACGGTGGCGGATATCAAAAAATTTCGCAAAGAAAACCCGAAATATTTTATGAACAACCCTTGCGTTTATGTGGGGCAATCATCTCGAAAGCCTGATGTCAGGTTTGAACAACATAAAGAAGGGTATAAGTCCAATCAATATGCAAAAAAGTTTGGACTTAAACTCCGCCCCGATCTCTATGAAAAATACAATCCTATTCCTACCCGAAAGGATGCAGAAGCCATCGAAAAAATGGTCGCAGAGCAATTGCGGAATCAAGGTTTTGGAGTGTGGTCCAATTAAAATAATTAGAAAGAAACTATGTCAAGCTATCAATCTTTTTTAAATCACATTCCGCCCATGGGCATTTACGAAACACTCTATGCTTTCAAGGATTCTTTTGGCCGATTTATGGGGGAAGAAGGAACCCATCCATGGTCTCAAGGATTTCCCCTGACCACACCATTAGAGAAATTTGGTGGGCCCGAATTGCCTGCAAATGTAACAGTCACCTGGGAAGATCGATTTTATCCCAAAGCATGGGGTCACCCTGAGCTGCGGGAGGCGATTGGCGATTATTACAATTCCCAATACGGCTCATCTATTACGCCAGAAAATATTATGGTATTTGCCGGAGGCCGACCGGGAATTTATACAGTCATGGCCTTCCTCAAAAAACATGTGAAAGTTAGAATCGGCAATATCGAATGGCCTGCATATTTGGACATCTTGACCAATACGGATACGGCATATGAAACTGTTCCTTTCACCAAAGAAAATAATTTTCATCCCAGTAATCAAGAGTATTTTGACCGATCAGGCCTTGAGGGCGGTACCGGTTTGATGCCAATTATATCTAATCCACACAACCCTTCCGGCCAAACACGGTATGGCGAGGAGTTGAACGCATTGATTAAAATGGCTGAACAGCCAGGGAATGGTATTTTACTGGATGAAGCATATGAAATGTTTCACTCGCCATCGGTGAGCGGTATCGAGTATGTGCAGGATTTAGACAACAGCAATGTATTTCTCGCCGGTGCGTGCACAAAGGGGCTCCAATCCCCAGGAATTCGCATTGGATGGATCATCGCTAGCAAAGCCAATATTGAAATTATGGCCAATTATTCCAGTTTTGGGATGGGGGGCGTGAGCCATCCTTCTCAACATTACGCTGTGAAACTGCTAGAGCCAAACCGTTTGAAAAAAGCGCGCAAAGCAGTGGAGGAACACTATAATTGGCAGCGGGAGCGTTACGGCAGCGCTTTCAAAGAAATGGGCTTAGGTGTATATACCGGGAATGGTGGATTCTACCATTGGCTCGAATTGCCGGAGGGGATGACCAGTGATGAATTAAACAAACGATTATTTAAACATGGTGCGGCTATTCTCTGTGCATTCGATTGTGATATGGGTCGTCCTCATTCGAAGGATCCCAGATATCAATCACCCTATGACCGATTCTTTCGGTTTTCATTTGGGCCTCTGCTTCCTGAATCTTTTGAATCGGATATTGAACTCTTTCGAAAAGCATATGAAGCATATAAAAGGGATGTTGGAGTAGAGTGAACTTTAAGAGGCAATTCCAATTACTCTTAATTTCATTATTGATTTTCACCGCCTGCGAAGAAGAAAAGGCAGAATATAAACCCTACCAATACATCGCCTATTATGGTAAGAGTCTCCGTGTTTGTGCCGAGGGGACAATTGAATTCACCATTGAGCCCGATTCCACATTAACAGGGGCATGGACCATCGAAGCGAAAGATGGTTTTACCCAAAATGAAATAGGTCCTCAGGTGGGTAGCGGCAAACTCTCTGGTTATATCAAAAATGATCAATTCTATGTCAATTTGAATCCCAGATGGGCAGATAATAATGTATTCTTTACTGCATATTTTAGTGAAGTAATTAGTGGTGGGTGGTATTGGAGCACCTTTGCAGGTGTTAGCTCATCTGGTGGCTTTACGCTGAATCAATAACCTTTTCATTCTTAAGGATTTAAATCTATATCAGATAGATTTTATATATTGTAAAAAGTACGGGCTTATATTACACTTATACCCCTATGAAGAGAGTAAATTGAAACATAGCATCCCAATAAAAGGGTATATCCACTTTTGTCTCATGGTCTTATTTCTGTCATGTGTGAAGCAGGATTCAACCGCCGAATTATATCAAATATTTTCCGATGCCCGACAATACCAATTGGATTCAAATCCAATCAGTGCCACATATGCTGGAATCCACACGTCCAATGATCGCATGCCATCTGTCTCGGAAAATCAAATGGAAAACAATCTGAATTTCTGGCGGTCTATTTTAGATCGTTTAGATATAATTAAATTAAAAACTCTCTCAAAAAAAGATAGGGTAAACCATAAAATATTTAGACGGATTGTTAATAGCCGTATTAAGGGAATCGAATATAAAGATCATTTGATACCTTTTAATGCTGATTCCGGTTTTCATACGGGACTGGCCCGATTGTATAAGGCCATGCCCTTTAATACGATTGAGGATTATGAAAACTATATTGGTCGCCTGTTAGACTTTCCAAGATATTTCAATGAGCAAATTGCTAATATGCGTATTGGAATTAAGTTGGGCGTTACCATTCCTCAAGTGGTATTAAATGGATATGAAGTAACCATGAAAACCCATGTGGTGGACTCTCCTGAACAAAGTGCTTTTTATGAACCATTCCAGTCATTACCTAATTCGTTTACTGGTGTGCAACAATCAGAAATAAAGGAACGGGGTAAGCATGCAGTGATGAATGGTGCTGTAACCGCATATGCTGCTTTTCTTGAATTTTTTCTAAATGAATATTATCCTAATGCACGTAAAACTTTAGGTGCGTCTGAATTACCAGGGGGAATTGACTATTATAATTTCAAGATTAACCATTTTACTACATTGGATTTGTCTGCTCAGGAAATTCATGAGATTGGTTTAAAAGAAGTAGCCAGGATACGCAGTGAAATGGATGACATAATAGCATCCGTCAATTTTGAGGGTAGCTTCTCTGATTTCCTTAATTTTCTCAGAACAGATTCCCAGTTTTATGCCAAAACACCACAAGCATTGTTAAAAGAAGCTTCCTTTATTGCAAAGCGTATGGATGCAAAGTTACCTTCCTTATTCAATAAATTACCGAGGTTACCCTATGGCGTGGCCCCGGTACCAGATGATCTGGCACCAAAGTACACGGGGGGACGATATGTGGGTCCAGCAGAAGGGAGCAAAGAACCGGGATATTATTGGGTAAATACCTATAAGTTGGATATACGTCCTTTATATAACCTGGAAGCTTTGACACTGCATGAAGGTGTGCCCGGACACCATCTTCAAAATTCGATCGCATCTGAATTGACCGACCTTCCTGAATTTCGCAAAGATCTATACTTATCAGCATTTGGTGAAGGGTGGGGTCTGTATAGTGAATATCTTGGGATCGAAGCAGGCTTTTATACAGATCCATACAGCAATTTTGGCCGCTTGACCTACGAAATGTGGCGAGCCTGTCGTTTAGTAGTAGATACAGGGCTCCATGCAATGGGATGGTCAAGGCAACAGGTAATTGATTATTTATCCAGCAATACTGCTTTACCTATCCATGAATGCACAACAGAAACGGATCGATATATCGCATGGCCCGGTCAAGCATTGTCCTATAAAATAGGTGAGCTGAAAATAAAAGAATTGAGACAATATGCTGAAATAGAATTGGGGAAACAATTTGATGTAAGAGATTTCCACGATACAGTACTCGGCAACGGTTCGGTGCCATTGGGAGTATTGGAAGAACAAATCAAAGATTGGGTAGCAACACATAAAAATTAAAAGGAAAGTAAATGTCTGATTCAACACCACGATTTTCATCACGATTTGCATTTTTAGTCAGCGCCCTGGGTATTGCCGTTGGTACTGGGAATATCTGGCGCTTCCCACGGATTGCCGCTTCTAATGGCGGCGATGATGGTGCTGGCTCATTCCTCATTGCGTGGATTATTTTTCTCTTTTTGTGGAGTATCCCTCTTATTATCGTTGAATATGTCATGGGGCGGACGTCCAGAAAAGGCACCATCGGTGCATTCGCCCATTTTATGGGAAAGCCATTTGCATTTTTAGGGGGATTCATTGGTTTTGTTGCCACAGCTATTGCATTTTACTATTCAGTTGTGGTGGGTTGGAATATCTTCTATTTCGGCAGTATGACCTTTTCAGACTTGCCTAATACCACCGATGCATCCATGTCATTGTGGAATCAATTCCAAAATGGTTCCTTCCCCATCCTGTTTCATGCAGTGGCCATGAGTGTGGGTGGATTTGCTATTTATAAGGGTGTCTCGTCTATTGAAAAAGTGAATAAAATTTTAATTCCTACTTTATTGGGGATTGTTCTGATTTCGGTGATTCGGGCCATTACACTGCCCGGCGCCATGTCCGGCATTTCATACTTATTTACTCCCGATTGGGGGCAACTGCGGGATCCGCGCATCTGGTTAGAAGCCTTGACCCAAAATGCATGGGATACAGGGGCCGGCTGGGGTTTATTCCTCACATATGCCATTTATATCCGTAAGCGTTATGGATTAATAAAAAATGCTTTCACAACAGCAATTGGAAATAACCTCGTTTCCCTATTGGCCGCCATAATGGTTTTCAGTACAGTATTCTCCATCCTAGGAAATGAAATGGGCATGGCCAAAGGTGAAATTTTGGGAGTCATGAAAACATCCGGTCCTGCCGCTACTGGATTGACTTTCATTTGGATGCCCCAATTATTTGCAAAAATGGCTTTCGGTAAGCCATTGGCCATTCTCTTTTTCATGGGGCTTACTTTTGCAGGGTTTTCATCTTTGATTTCCATGTTGGAATTGGCGGTAAGAAATCTGAGAGACATGGGTGTTCCTCGTAAAACGGCAGTCGGCTGGATTGTTGGTGTTTGTTTTATTATGGGTATTCCTTCTGCAAAAAATATAGATTTATTGAGCAACCAGGACTTTGTATGGGGAGTTGCCCTCATGCTGTCAGGTGTATTTGTGGCATTCGCTGCCATTAAATATGGCTTACAAAAAATCATTACGGAGGTCACCCTCGACAGTGAAGATGATTGGTTATTCCCGAGGTGGTGGCAACCGGTCATTAACTATGTTGTCCCAGTCATTGGTGTTGCCCTCTTTTCATGGTGGATGTGGCTTTCTGCAGCCGTCTATGCTCCAGATGATTGGTATGACCCAACCTCCCTTTATAGTGTGGCTACATGCGTGGTCCAGTTGGGGATTGTCATTGGTGTATTCTACGGTTTAAATCGGTGGATCAATCAGCGATTGGATAATCCATTAAATAATTAATGCTGTAGAGACGATCCGATGGATCCTCTCTACATACCCGTTCGAGACTTTCTCGTATAGATGCATTGTCCCGATTTGTCGGTACGTCTCTACACCATTTTTATTGTTTCTTTAGGATTTCACATGTGTCCCATAACTTCTGTAGGAAATTAATGAACATTACAGGAGGTTAAGTTGCAAAAATTCAAACGATTGTTGGCCTATGGATTGACTATCATCTTTCTCATTTCTCAATTTAGTTTTGGCCAAACCAGCAAAAAGGCTGTTAATAAGTCCCTTGAAAAACGAACAAAGGAATATGAACAAATCGCCACATCAATTTGGAAATGGGCAGAAGTAGGATATCAGGAAGAAAAAAGTGCCGGTTTGCTCAAACAAACTTTATCTGATGAAGGATTTAGCATTGAATCGGGTGTGGCAGAAATTCCAACTGCTTTCGTAGCAGAATATGGTTCCGGTAAGCCCATTATTGGTATTTTAGCAGAATACGATGCACTGCCGGGTATTTCTCAAGCAGTAGCCACAGAACGAAAGTCAATAGTTGAAGGCGGCGCCGGCCATGCATGCGGCCATCATTTATTTGGCACTGCCTCCATGGCGGCGGCCATTGCAGTAAAAGATTATTTAAAAGCCAATGGTCAAAAAGGGACCGTACGTCTCTACGGCACACCAGCAGAAGAGGGTGGTTCTGGGAAAGTATATATGGTTCGTGCAGGATTATTTGATGATGTGGATATTGTTTTGCATTGGCACGCATCCGATCGTAATGCCGCAAACCCTGGCACAACTATGGCTAACCGTTCTGCGAAATTTCGTTTTTATGGTTATTCAGCACATGCGGCAGGCGCTCCAGAAAAGGGTCGATCTTCATTGGATGCCGTAGAGGCTATGAATCATATGGCGAATCTTATGCGGGAGCATATTCCCGATGGTTCACGTATCCATTATGTTATAACTCGTGGCGGAAATGCGCCTAATATTGTACCAGATTATGCAGAGGTATTTTATTATGTTCGTGATTTTAATGTAGACATTTTGGAAAATATCTGGAGTCGTTTAATCAAGGCAGCAGAAGGTGCCGCACTTGGCACTGATACCCGACTTGAATACGAGATAATTCATGGTAACAGACCAGTTTTAGCTAATGAAGTCACTCAAAAGATCATGTATAATAACCTTACAGCCATTGGTGGTGTATCTTATTCTCGTCAGGAAAAAGATTTCGCCAAACAAATATATTCAACGTTGCGAAATCCGAATATAGAGTTAGAATCCTCAGCTACAATTCAGCCATATAAATTTTCAAGAGGGAAAGGCTCAACAGATGTGGGAGACGTAAGCTGGATGGTCCCAACTGCGGGTCTCCGTACTGCCACTTGGATTCCAGGCACATCGGCTCACACTTGGCAGGCAGTTGCCGCCGGTGGTATGAGTATAGGTATGAAAGGAATGATGGTGGCTGCAAAAACTATAGCTGGTGCTGCGGTTGATATTTACGAAAACCCAAAAATTGTAAAAGATGCAAAAATTGAACTAATAGAACGAAGAGGGCCAAACTTTAATTATTACTCAATGCTTGGGGAAAGAAAGCCACCATTAGATTATCGGAACTAAATAATAAAACGCTCAAAACGCTCAAATTATTGTTGTATCCATTAGTTTTGTGTTTTAACTTCTGTTGTTATGAATGTCAAAAACATATTCAATATACTTGGATTTCAGCTAGCCTGGTGGGCCTGTGTATTAGGTGTTCAAAAAGGGTATTTGTACTTTGGTCCAGCAGTCATGGCTTTTTACCTAGCAGTTCACCTATTCCTTACTGGCAGAAACCGATCTGAAATAAACTTTATCATTGCTGTTGGACTAGTTGGCCTATTGGTTGACACAGCATTTTTACAGTCATCATTTATTTACTATAAAGGGCTAACCCTTCAATCTTTGGCGCCAGTATGGATTGTTGCAATGTGGCTAGGCTTTTCAGCGACACTTAATCATTCTCTGGCATGGTTAGACGGTAAATGGTTTTATTCATTCCTTTTGGGGGCTGTATTTGGTCCATTGTCATACATTGCAGGATACAAGTTTGGTGCTATTAACTTCAAGATATCGCTCATATCCATTACCATATTATCTATGGTATGGGGCTTAGTTATACCAATATTATTTTTGTTAAATAGAAAGATTGTGATCCAAAAATGAAAAAATTCAGCCATTTTGTAATTATTATTTTGTTACAGATTTCAAGCGTTTTTAGTGAAAATATAAATTCTAAAAACCGTGACCTACTTAGCATACTTCATAGCAATGCCAATTGGAATATTATAGAAGTGACAAACGACTCCATTTCAATCAGTGAAAAAACAATTTCGGGATCGGAGCTAAATGCCGTCAAAGTGGAAAAGGTTTATGATATTGATCCTAGGTATTTCACAGAGATCATTATGGATGTTGGTAATTATAATTCTTTTCTTTCAAATGCCAAATCACTGAAAAGTGAGATAGTTAAAAATACTTCAGATGGTTTAATTGGTTATCAGCGCATTAATATAAACTTGCCGTTTTTTGACGATCGTGAATACTATTTCTATATGAGCCAAAATCCATTTGATTACCAATTTCAACAAGTAATGTGTTATTGGCTACTACTTGATCCCAAGCATGACCAGAAAAATCTAACTCTTTCTAAAAATGCCATTTATCTCAAGCAAGGCGCTGGGCTATGGAAGTGGGAACAAAGTCAAACTGGTCGAATTAAAATTTCCTATATTTTGACTATGCACCCTGGAGGTTCTATACCTGAATTTGTTGTAGAAAAAATCAACAAAAGTAGTATAGTGGGTTTGTTGCGAGATGTTGAAAATGAGGTAATTACAAAAAATAGTTTTAGTGAATAGACAATGCACGTTAGTAAATACAGCCTACCAATAATCTTATTCTTTACAGTAGCATGCAATGCTAGTGATAATAAAAATAATCAATTATTGAAGACAGTGCCATATGTAGATATAGAGCGCTTTATGGGGGATTGGTATGTGATTGCAAATATCCCCACCTTTATTGAAAAGGGCGCTACCAACGCAATTGAATCTTATCGTCTGAATAGTGATGGTGAAATTGAGACCACATTCACATTCTATAAGAATAACCCAAGTGGTAAGAAAAAAGTGTATAGGCCAACTGGTTTTATCTTCAATGCGGAAACAAATGCAGAGTGGCGAATGCAGTTTTTATGGCCATTTAAGGCACCTTTTCTCATTATCGACCTAGCAGATGATTATAGTTATACCGTTGTCGGCGTTCCCAACAGAAAATATGTTTGGATTATGGCCCGTAAGCCATACTTACCTCAAGATGATTACACAGAAATCATTCAAAAATTATTAGAAGTTGGTTATGATGTAACAAAGATTCAAAAAATACCTCAGGAGTGGGACTAAAGCCGATGAAAATTGCTATTGTTGGTACAGGCATATCTGGATTAACAGCCGCTTATTTACTTAATCGTGAACACGACATTGTGGTTTTTGAAAAAAATGATTACGTTGGTGGTCATACCCACACGCATGATGTTAAAACTAACGAATCTTCACTAGCTGTTGACTCTGGGTTTATTGTTTATAATGAAGTCACATATCCCAATTTTATCAAACTTCTTGACCAATTAGGAGTGCAGAGGCAAAAAACAACTATGGGCTTCAGCGTAAAATCTGTAAAAAAGAACCTAGAATATGCTGGGAATTCCTTAAAAACTCTTTTTGCGCAGCGCCTTAATTACTTTCGGCCTTCATATTGGATAATGCTTCGGGACATACTTCGATTCAATAAAAAAGGGAAAGCAGATCTGGCCAATCTATCGGCAGAAATAAAGCTAGGAGACTATCTAAGGCAGAATAATTATTCAAGATCATTTATCAATCATTATATCATTCCTATGGGTTCAGCCATTTGGTCTACCAAAGCGAATTCTATGATGGATATGCCAGCGCTCTTCTTTATTCGGTTTTTTAATAATCATGGTCTAATGCAGGTAAAAAATCGTAGTGGTTGGTGGGTTATTAAAGGTGGGTCTAGGGAATACGTAAAAAAAATGATAGCAGAATTTGATTCGAAAATAAGATTGAATACCACCGTTGAATCAATTAGTAGATCAAAAAATAAGATTATAATTCAAGTTTTAGGCAAAGAAGAAATTTTCGATGCGGTAGTAATTGCAACCCATAGCGATCAGGCATTGCAGTTACTTTCAGATTCAACACAGCAAGAAACAGAAGTTCTAGGCGCCTTGCCATACCAATCTAATGAAGCCTTACTCCATACAGATTCATCAGTTCTTCCAAAGCGTAAAAATGCTTGGGCTAGCTGGAACTATAATTTAGACCAAGAAGTAGACCAGCCAATGGCAATGACCTACAATATGAACATCTTGCAAACCTTAAATACTAATGAAACTTACTGTGTTACGCTGAACAATAATGACCTAGTGGATTCTAATAAAATATTAAAAACATTGTACTACGAGCACCCTCAATTTACCCCAGAGGGTATTAGCGCCCAGAAAAGGAAACATGAAATTAGCGGTATTAACAACACATACTATTGCGGTGCATATTGGCGTAATGGCTTTCATGAAGATGGTGTAGTAAGCGCCTTGGAGGTATGTAGTCACTTTGGAATCACCTTATGACTCTATCTAGTGGGAATTACATTTATAGTGGTACAATTCGTCATCGGCGTTTTAGTCCCTTTGATCACTTTTTTACTTATCCAATTTTCATGACCTACTTTGATATTGCTAAGGTTGAAAATATGCTAAGAAAATCATGGTTATGGAATGTGAATAAACCATCAATTGTATCATTTTATCGCCAAGATTACCATGGCGATACAAAAAATAGTCTCGATACGGCAGTGCGTTCTACGGTTAAGAAACAAACGGGTATGGATCTTAATGGACCTATTAGGATGCTCACCCACCTGCGCTATTTTGGTTATTGCTTCAATCCCGTTAGTTTCTACTACTGCTTTAATGAGCAAGATGATGATATAGAACTCATCATGGCAGAGGTAACTAACACGCCGTGGAAAGAAAAACACGCTTATATGGTTTTAGATCGATTAGAAGGAAGTGAAAATCTCATTTCTAGAATGAAAAAAGAATTTCATGTCAGCCCCTTCTGGGGTATGGATCATGACTATGAATGGTTATTCTCTCAACCGAGCAAACATCTTTTGGTTAACATGAAGAATTTTAAAGATGGTGAAAAAGTTTTTGATGCCACTTTATCCATGGAACGAAAAGAAATGAACTTAAAAAACTTAATGGCCCAGACGCTTCGTTTTCCATTCATAACAGCGCGAGTAGTTTGGCGAATTCATTGGAATGCTGCAAAACTGTGGCTTAAGGGCGCTCACTTTTTCACGCATCCAGATAAAATTAAATCAGAAATAAAAAATTAATGGAAAATAAAATAAGAGTTGATGTTGCGGCCAACAAATTGAAGGCAAGTAAAAATAAAAATTATCTGTCCTCTACTTTTAAATCGTTGATCCTAAAACGGTTTAGACAAATTCAATATGGCCATATAGAGCTAGTAGATGATAATAAAGTATACTCCTTTGGTAACCCTGATTCAGAATCAACCGTTAAAGTCGAAGTCTTATCTCAGGATTTCTATGTCTTCCTGGGAAGCGGCGGTATTATGGGTGCCGCAGAGGCGTACACTGCAGGATATTGGAAAGCTGATGATCTTGTTGCCCTTCTTCGTACTGTATTTCGAAACAAGAACGTAATAAGCCAATTGGATTCAGGATGGGCCAAATTGGCAAGGCCTTTAAATAAATTTGTACATTGGTTAAGAAAAAACTCATTATCTGGAAGCAAAGAAAATATTTTAGCTCATTATGATTTAAGTAATGAGTTTTATCAATTGTGGCTTGATGAAACCATGACCTATTCATGTGGATATTTTAAGGATGAGCATAGCAGTATGAAAGATGCATCGGTAGAAAAATTAGATCGAATATGTCGAAAACTCAATATTCAGCCAGAAGACTCAGTTTTAGAAATAGGTACTGGCTGGGGTAGTTTTGCCATGCATGCTGTTAAAAATTATGGATGTAAGGTCACAACAACCACTATATCAGATGCGCAATATGAATTGGCCAAAGCTAGATTTCAGCAGGCGGGTTTAGAAGATAAAATAACTTTACTTAAAGATGACTACCGTAATCTTACAGGTCAGTTTGATAAGATTGTCTCTATTGAAATGATTGAAGCAGTAGGTCACCAATTTGTACCCACTTATCTTCAAAAGGTTGCTTCTCTACTTAAAAATGATGGGCTTTTTGCTATGCAGGGTATTACGTACAACGATCAAAATTTTGATCGTTACAAAGGTTCAGTGGACTTTATCAAAAAATATATCTTTCCAGGTTCCTGTCTGATATCCATTTCTCAGATGACAGAAGCCATGAAAAAATACACCGATCTATCGCTTTCCCACCTTGAAGACATAACTTATCATTATGCAATTACATTAAAAAGGTGGAGAACAAAATTTTTAGAAGAATTAGATGCCACTAAAAAGCTCGGTTTTACTGATGAATTCATTAACATGTGGGAATTCTATTTTGTGTACTGCGAAGCGGGATTCCGTGAAAGAAATATTGGTGACTATCAGTTTGTATTTTCAAAACCAAATTCACAAAATATAAAGGTTGAGTATTAATATGTTAGGCACACTTATATCGATGGCGGAGAGGGGTACGCTAACTGATGCCTTGATCCGAATTGGGATTCGGAGGTTAAATCAAAAGCGTCTCAATTTCGCTAAAAATACGAGTGCGGATAAATTAGAAGAGTTACACCAAGAGTGGGTAGATGAATTAAATTCAAGCCCAATTGCCTTGGTGCCTGAAAAGGCGAATGAGCAACACTATGAGGTACCGCCAGAATTTTTTGTAGAGGTTCTGGGTAGTCATTTAAAATATAGCTCAGGATACTGGCCCAATGGAACACATTCACTGGATGCATCGGAAGCTGCAATGTTGGAAAAAACATTCGAAAGAGCCGAGCTGAAGGATGGCATGAATATCTTAGAATTAGGATGCGGTTGGGGGTCGCTCACATGCTTTATGGCGAAACGCCTACCCAATGCGCGTATTACCGCAGTAAGTAATTCCAATGACCAACGAAAATTTATTCAGCAGCGCTGTTCAGAGCATAATCTAAACAATGTTGAGGTTATTACTGCTGATATGAATGATTTTAATACGGTGAAGACTTTTGATAGGGTCGTGTCCATTGAAATGTTTGAACATATGCGTAATTATCGCGAATTATTAAAGCGTATTAGTACATACTTAAATGATGATGGGAAACTATTTATTCATATTTTTTCTCATCAAACATTAGCCTACCCTTATGAAGAAAAAGGTCCTGGAGATTGGATGGGTAGAGAATTTTTTAGCGGCGGCCAAATGCCATCACATCATCTATTACTTTATTTTCAAGAACATCTAGGCATTGAAAAGACTTGGCGTATTTCAGGAACCCATTACGCGAAAACGTCTCGAGCATGGCTAAACCAAATGGATAAAAACCAAAAAACAATTATTAAAATCTTTTCAAAAACTTATGGTCAAGATAAATCAAAATTATGGTTTCAGAGATGGCGAATCTTTTTTATGGCGTGCGAGGAATTATTTGGCATGAAGGATGGTAAAGAGTGGGGCGTTTCACATTACTTATTTAAAAACATTAATTCAGTGAACAGTTGAAATGTTGACGATAATTTTGATTTTTGTTTGCCATTGGTATCTTGCACTCTTTTTTCAAACATTTTTTCACCATAGATATGCATCACATAAGATGTTTACAATGAAACCACTTACGGAAAAAATATTCTATCTGCTTACCTTTTTATTTCAAGGCTCCTCATTTTTAAATCCTGCCGCTTATGCAGTGATGCATCGTAATCATCATACCCATGCCGATACCGAAAAGGATCCTCATTCACCAAAATTTCATACAAACATATTCGATTTTAATAAAAAGACTTTTGTTGAGTATCGAAAATTGGTTAACCAATTTTTAAATAATGAGATCAGTTTAACTGATGTGCCCAGATGGCCGAGCTTAGAGCGGATCGCTGAATCATTATTCACAAGAACATTGTTCATATTGATTTACATCGGAATCTATGTTGCTTATGCACCCTCACCTTGGTTTTACTGTTTAATACCTCTTCATATATTTATGGGTCCCATACATGGATTTATTGTTAATTGGTATGGCCATTCCTTAGGTTATAGAAACTTCAAGGAAATGCCAGACAATTCAAAAAATACTCTGCCAATAGATTTACTTATGATGGGTGAACTTTACCAAAATAATCACCACAAAGCCCCACTAAAAAGAAATTTTGCAGTACGTTGGTTTGAGCTAGATACGGGTTATCTCATTTCGGATATACTTTTAAAACTAAACCTGATTCAACTTCACAAGGCAAAATAATGATCAATATTCTCCTATCTTTTTTCCTATTCGCAATAGCACTGATAATTGGATATGCTGGGTCGCAAGGCGGCCCAAATATCTTTAGCTATCCCGGTTTAATGCTCATCGCATCTGTTGGATTTTTTATTCATTGGCTCATATTTATACCTTCGTACCTGTTAAAAACAGAAAAATATTATGACATAACTGGAACGATTGCTTACATGGCGATGGCAGGGATTGCTGTGTTTAGCTCTCATGAATTGCATCTTCGTTCCCAGATTGTAGCGCTATTAATTACGGTTTGGGCCCTGCGGTTGGGGTTGTTTTTGCTAGTCCGGGTGTTTCAGGTTGGTGAGGATAAACGTTTTCATGAGGTTAAAACATCTTTTTCAAGATTTTTAGTTTGGTTCAGTATGTCCGCATTGTGGGTTTTTCTTACCACTGCCAATGCTTTGACGCTTATATTGAATAACGATGCACTTAAAGATGACGGTTATTTTTTCAGCGGCTTAATAATTTGGCTGATCGGCTTTAGCATGGAAGTGACCGCCGATGAGCAAAAAAGACGCTTTCGAAAAAATCCCAGAAATAAAGGTCAGTTCATTAATTCTGGTCTCTGGTCAATTTCCCGCCATCCAAATTACTTAGGTGAAATTCTAATTTGGTTGGGAATGGCCGTTATATCTTTTCCGGTTTTGACAGGGTGGCAATACATAACCTTAATCTCACCATTGTTTGTTTTCTTACTACTTACTAGAGTAAGTGGAATCAACCTGCTTGAAGCAAGCTCTGACAAGAAATGGGGAGATTTAAAATCTTATCAGGAATACAAAGAAAAAACTCCAGTACTGATACCATTCATTAAATGAAAGGAGAAACTAATTATGAAGCGAAAAATTTTAGTTCTATTTACATTGATTGGCCTTGTAATGGCAATTGAAACTCCAGAATACACTGTTCGAGAGAGACATGGTAAGGTCGAGATTAGAGATTATAAGTCCATGGTGGTTGCAGTGACGCAAGTAAGCCAGCCTTACAGATCAGCATTAAGTGAAGGGTTCCGTAGGATTGCAAGCTATATATTTGGTGGCAATGATCAGAAAATGGAAATTGCCATGACCGCACCGGTTATCTCAACCCGACTAGACTCTGAAACGGAGGCTCATGAAGTACTATTTGTAATGCCAAAAAAACATCAGCTAAACAACTTACCTATACCAAACCTAGATAGTGTTCAATTGGAAGAACGGAAATTATCTAAAGTAGCTGCCATTTCTTTTGGTGGCTGGGCTACCGATAAACGGGCATCTCATTATGAACAGGAACTAAAGAAAAAAGTTCAAAAACTAGGCCTGGAAACATACGGAAAATACATGGTGGCGCAATACAATTCACCATGGGCTATACCTCCGTTTCGCAAAAATGAGATTTTAGTTAGAGTAAAATAGAAGGAGTTATCAAATGTTTGGAATTGAGCAGCTTATTGAAATTGTTAAAGTATTAATTAGTGTAGGTCTATTTTTTGTTTGGGTAGTTCGTTACAATAATATTATTGAAGAGTTTAAGATATATAATCTGCCAGATTGGGTTAGAGACTCTGTGGGTATACTCAAATTAACGTGTGCTTTTTTATTACAATCTTCACAAATCGAATTGGTAATTTTTAGTAACATAACACTTGTTTTGTTGATGCTCATTGCAATAATGACACATTTACGGATAAAGAACACTTTACAAAATATGATACCGGCAATAGCTATGATATCCATGAATATTTTTGTCTTAATGAATACACTGTAGCTAATTAGTTTTTTATTTTCCTCAAAATATTTTTCCAGAAATAAATGCTAATCTTTAGATTAAAATCTATTTTATCCAAAACAGTTTTTCTTGCTGTACTTCTTTTCAATTCATGTGCCCAACCTCCGAGGGCGAATGTTCAAGTTAATGAAGAAATTCCAAGCTCATGGCAAATTCCTCTCCCGTCTCAAAGTGATTTGACTGGCGAATGGTGGGAAGTCTTTTCTGATACTTTATTTAGTCAACACCTCAATACCTTCCAATCAAATAGTCCAGATTTGCTGTCTATTGTTACCAGACTAGAAATAGCTGAACAGACAGCAAAGATTAATGGCGCGGGTGTTTTCCCTTCAATTAATATTGGAAATTCAGGAAGTGTAAGAAAACAAAACTTGTCTGCATTTGGATTTTCATCAAATATGCTAGGATTTGGAAGTAACGATAGCACTAATGAAGGTTCAAATAGTTCGGTCATAAGTTTTGATTCCCAGAATTATGGACTGAATGTCAATATGCAATGGGAATTAGACATTTGGGGTAAACTAATTAACCAGCGACGTGCTGCATTTAAAGATTATGAGGCCTCAAAAAATGATCTAGCTTACCTTCAGTTTTCTCTATCAGCCCAATTTACAACTGTATACTACAACGCAGTTGAATCAAAAATTCAATACAAGCTTGCGCTTGAAACCTCTAGGGCAATTGAAGATGTTAGAAAAATAGTGAAAGACAGATACGCAAATGGACTTGCATCCAGCTTAGAACTTCGTCTTGCTGAATCTTCACTAGCGGTAAATAGAATTCAATTAGAAAATCTCAAATCACAGTCAAAGAGATCCATTCGAGCCCTAGAATTGCTCATGGGGAAATATCCCTCAGGCACTTTAGGCGTCTCGAGTAAATTTTCGCATGACCTTCCCTCAGTGCCTGATGGTATACAATCAGAAATTCTTGAACGTCGACCAGATGTTCAGGCTGCTATCAATAATGTAGAGGCTTCGACATACAGGCTGATACAATCAAAAAGGAATAGGTTACCATCTTTTGCCCTTACAGCTAGTGGTGGAACATCAACATCTGATTTGAAAAAATTATTAAATGGAGATTTTTCTGTTTGGAATTTGGGTGCAAATGTAACCGCGCCCATTTTTCAAGGTGGTCGCTTAAAAGCCAATGTGGCGCTAAGCGAGAGTCAATTAACGCTCGCTGAACAAAATGCAGTGAAAATAATATTAACTGCATTTTCGGAAGTCGAGCAATCCCTTGCAGATGACTTGGGAATTCAAAAGCAATACGAAGCCGTCAGGGTTGCAGAGGAACAAACAGAAGCAGCTTACCAGTTAGCAGTTGATAGGTATGAGAATGGTGTAACTGATTTAATCACGGTACTTAATAGTCAACAGCAATGGTTTAATACTAGATCTACAGAAGTTTCAATTGAAAAACAAAGAATTATAAATCGCATAAATCTGTTACTCGCACTTGGTGGTGATTTTTCAGTCAATGCACAATAGGGATTTATTATGAAAGCTTATTTAAGGAAATACATATCAAGCGTAATTATAATCGTGAGTATAATTATCGCTGCCCTGATGATAATGGCGAAGCCAAACCCGGAAGTAATAGAAAAAAGTTATATACCGCCAAAGGTAGAGACACAACCTGTAATCTTTAAGCAGATAAAAACAAAAATAGCTTCTCAAGGGTCTGTTGCTCCTCAAAGAGAAATCTTGCTATCCCCTGAAATAACAGGAAAAATTCAGGAAGTATCTTCAAAATTTATGAGCGGAGCAATTTTTGAAGCTGGAGATATTCTGCTTAAGATCGAGAAACGTGATTTTGAGCTCGCACTAATTGCTTCAGAAGCAAATTTATCGCAAGCAAAAGTCAATTATCAAAGAGAGCTTGCTGAGTCTAAGCTAGCGGCAGAAGAGTGGGGAAGAATTAATGGGGGTGAGGCAAGTGATCTCACTTTAAGGAAGCCACAATTAGCACAAGCACGTGCATTGCTTGCAGCAGCAGAGGCAAACTATGAACAGGCCCAGCGAAATTTGAATAGAACAAATGTAAGGGCACCATTTAATGGTAGAGTGGTTTCAAAAAATGCAGATGTGGGGATGGTTGTTAATCCTAGTGTAAGCCTAGCAAAAATTTACGCGACTGACATAATGGAAGTCATACTGCCAATTTCTGAAAAAGATCTAGAATTTCTAGATATTCCTTTAAGTGGAAATTCTATAAGAAATAACATTCAACCAAATGTAAGGCTCTTTACTGAGTATGGTGGTGATTCATTTTCATGGAACGGAAAAATAAATCGAACTATTGCGGAAATAGATCCTAAAACTCGAATGTTGTCTGTAGTTGCTCAAGTTAAAAATTTACTTGATGAGGATAATAAATCCTTACCACTTAAAAAAGGAATGTTTGTTTCTGCAGAGATTGAGGGGCTAGAATTGTCTGGAGTTGTAATTGCGCCTAGACATACTGTAAGAGATGGAAGAATTTGGATTGTTGATAAAGAGGGAATTTTAAAGCATAAAGCAGTAAACATTCTCAGATATGAGGATGAGTATGCATTCATTGAATCTGGACTTAGTTCAGATGATTCAATTTTGCTTACCAGGTTGGGTGTCCTTGTTGATGGAATGAAGCTGAATCAAAAATAGAAGCTTAGTAAAATGGAACGAATAATTCGCTGGTTTACGAATAATATAGTAGCAGCAAACATGCTTATGCTATTTATCTTGATAGCAGGCGCACTTACCCTGCCAAGATTAAAAATGGAAGTTTTTCCAGATGTCAACATTGACGCAATCTCAATTTCTGTAATTTATCCGGGCGCATCCCCCGTTGATGTTGAAGAAAGTATTTGTTCACGAATAGAAGAACAAATACAAGGCTTGAAAGGAATTAAAAGAATTACCTCCACGGCATCAGAAAACCTTGGTGTTGTTTCTGTGGAAATATTACCAGGTGAAGATGTAAATGAAATTCAGAATAAAATCAAAACTCAGATTGATGCTATAGACTCATTCCCTTTAGATGCGGAAAAACCAAATATACAAAATTTAACTAGAACTTCTGATGTGATCACAGTTGCAGTCTTTGGTGATCTGGATGAAGAGAATCTTGTCGAATTTGCAGATCAAATTAAAGACGGAATCGATGCTCTACCTGAGGTTTCACTGACAAGAACTATTGGTAAGAAGCCCAGAGAAATAAGTATTGAAATATCAGAAAAAACTTTGAAAAAACATCAACTGACGATGTTTGAAGTTGCAAATGCAATAAATGCATATTCCATCGATATACCTGGTGGTGTTATAGAAACTGAAGTTGGTGAAATCTTAATTCGATCAAAAGGTCAGAGTTACAGCGCAGATAATTATAGCAAAATTCCCATCGTGGCAAGGCAGGATGGATCAAGTTTAATGCTCGGGGATATCGCTGAAATAACTGATGGATTCAGCAAAGTTGACCTGAACCAAAATTTTAATGGTGAGCCCGTAATAATGATCAGAGTATTTCGTGTTGGAAACCAGAACGCGCTTGAAATATCAGAATCAATTAAAAATTATATTAAAGAGGTTTCTAAAACACTTCCTGAGGGTTTAGGCCTTCAAACGTGGGACGATGAAGCAGTTATTTTGCAAGGTAGAATAGATTTACTCATTAAAAATGCATATCTTGGCTTGGCGCTGGTTGTTTTGGTATTGGCCCTATTTCTAAAGCCCAAATTAGCTTTTTGGGTATCACTAGGTATCCCTATATCTTTCATGGGGGGGTTCTGGTTAATGCCCCTTTTTGATTTATCGGTAAATATGCTTTCTTTGTTTACCTTTATACTCGTCCTAGGCATTGTTGTTGACGATGCTATAATTGTTGGAGAGAATATTTTCTTATGGCGTGAAAGGGGGCTTGATCCTGTTGAAGCAGCTGTGAAGGGCGCAAAACAAGTCGCAATACCAGTAACTTTTGCAGTCTTAACGACCATGGTCACATTTTCTCCAATGCTTTCTGTCGAAGGTAATATTGGACAGATATGGAGGATAATTCCATTAATAACAATTCTGGTTCTGATATTCTCCTTGGTTGAATCATTGACAATATTGCCTGCTCACCTTGGCCATATATCTGAAAATTCTAACCGCTTTAGAATTTTCAGAAAAATTGGCTCGAAGTGGGAAAAAATTCAGGAAAAAATAAGAAAATTTCTAGATTGGTTTATTGATAATAAGTATCGCCCTTTTTTAGAGTGGACAATAAAAAATAATAGAGCCTCCTTAGCATCATCATTTGCCATATTTCTATTAACTATTGCTTTGCTTGCGGGTGGGTGGATGAAGTTCGTTTTTTTCCCGCCTCTTGAGGCAGATTTAGTCATAGCAAATGTAGAATACCCTGATGGTTCACCAATTTCACAATCAGAAAGCGCATTAAAAATTCTGGAAACATCTGCTAACCAATTAGAAGCAGAATTGATTGATGAGTACCCCAATGAGAATATTTTTGTAAATATCTTTTCAACAGCAGGCGATCAGCCAGTAAAAAGAGCTAGTGCTGAGGGGCCAACAGGTGGCCCAGTTTCAGGTGGCCCACAATTTGCGGAATATGCAATTGAACTATCCCCTGGAGAGAACCGTGCAATTAGCGCCTCTGAAATTGCTAGAAGATGGCGTTCGCTGACGCCTGATATCATAGGTGCAAAGGATATTACATTTTCATCAGATCTATTTTCTGCAGGAGATGCAATAAATGTACAGTTAATTAGTCAGGATATGAATGATCTAAAAAGAGCCAGCCTATTATTGCAAGAGCGATTAGTACAATATCCTGGGGTTTTTGATATTAAAGATTCTTTCAGCGAGGGGAAGGAAGAAATAACCTTAACTATGAGATCTGAGGCAAAAAATTACGGCATTTCAATGGCAAATATAGCTGGTCAGGTCAGGCAAGCATTTTACGGGCTAGAGGTGCAAAACTTTTTAAGGGGACGTGATGAGGTAAAAGTATTTTTACGGTACCCTCAAAATGATAGAAAAACCATAAAAAATCTTGAATCTCTAATGGTTCGAAATAATCAAGGCCAAGAGATACCGCTAAGGCAACTCGCAGATTTAGAGTTTAAACAGGGCTATTCAAAAATCAATCGAGTGGATAGGAACCGAGCAGTTAACGTTACAGCTAATGTCGATATTTCTAAAAATACTGCAAATGAGATATTGGCTGCACTCTCAAAAAACGATTTAGATCAAATAACTCAAGAAATACCTTCTGTGAGATACTCATTCGAAGGTGAACAGCGTGAACAAGATGATAGTCTTGGATCAATCTTTAAGAATTTCATTTTTGCAATGATTGTGGTCTATACACTCTTGGCGATCCCATTTCGCTCCTATATCCAGCCACTGGTTATCATGGGTGCAATTCCGTTTGGATTAACTGGCGCGGTGATTGGACATATTATAATGGGTCAGAATTTGACTATTCTTTCATTAATAGGAATAGTCGCATTGGCTGGTGTTGTAGTTAATGATTCTCTTGTTTTAGTTAATTTTATTAATGTCTATAGAGCGGATGGACACTCCCTTAAGGAGGCAGTACTAGAGGCAGGGCCAAGAAGATTTAGGCCAATATTACTAACTTCTTTGACTACCTTTTTTGGCTTGTTCCCGTTGTTAATGGAGAAAAGTATTCAAGCTAAATTTTTGATACCCATGGCAATATCCCTTGCATATGGCGTCCTCTTTGCAACCTTAATTACGCTAATATTCGTACCTAATGCGTATTATATCGTTGAAAAAATAAAATATAAAACTTGATAAAACGCTCATAACGCTCATATATTTCCAGAGGTATTAGATTAAAAAAAGGATATATGAGTAAATATTTAAACAATACTGATCACGTTGCAGTTCAGGTAAGTGATGTTAGTAATGCTCTCGTTTACTATGCAGAGAGATTCGAGTGCGAAGTCACCTATCAGGATACAACCTGGGCTCTTATCAAGTTTGAGAATATTAAGTATCATCGCGACGGAATTGGATATATCTATACTAAGGATCTGGAGCGAAATTTTATTGAAATATTAGACAGAAGCTCAAGGTAAATATGTCAAAAGTTAGTATTCAAATAAACAATAATTATTGCATCGTTTCGGCCTACGGTGAAGATATAAAAGAAATGATAAGTGCAATAAGTAATCTTATTGAAGAGGGCTGGGCTCTCGCAGGTGGAGTTGCTTCATCTAACAGTAAAATTTTCCAAGCACTTTACTTATCAAATGAATAATTATGTAATTATAGGCGCCGCGGGTGGAATTGGTACTCAATTGGTCGTGGATCTGCAATCAAATGGTTCTAACCTTCTCCTAGGTTATCATAAGAGCCTCCTCCAAACTCCACATGAGGAATCTTTGCAGACCGCGCCAGTTGATGCTACATCATTTGATGAAACTCTTGAATTTATTTCAAGTGCGAAGGATAAATTTGGTGAGATTCATGGCATTGTTAGTTTACCTGGCAGCATCAATCTAAAACCACCTCACTTATTTGCTGATGAGGAGTTTGATACTGTTATTGCAAAAAATTTAAAAAGCGCCTTCTCCGTTATTCGAGCAGTAGGAAGGGTTTTAAAAAACACTTCGATTGTACTCATGTCAACGGCGGCTGCTCGTATAGGACTCACGAACCACGAGGCGATTGTAGCAGGGAAAGCAGGAGTTGAAGCTATGGTGAGATCTGCATCTGTTACATATGCAAGAAAGTCACTGCGGTTTAATGCAGTTGCACCAGGTCTTGTAGATACACCATTGTCGTCATCGATTGTGAATAATCCGAACAGTCTCGAATACAGTAAGGGGCTTCATATCACTGGAAGGATTGGGGAACCAAAAGACATCAGCAATATGATCCAATTTTTAATTAATCCAGAGAATAGTTGGATCACAGGCCAGACGTTTACTGTAGATGGTGGTTTATCATCTGTTAAAAAGTAGGTCGTTAAAATCGAAGCTTCTTTCATATTTCCCAATCAACTTTTTTGCCCTAATCCTTCTATAGCTAGAAACCGACCCATATATCTTATTCAAGACCCTAACTTTTTCTTTAACAGTGAGAGCTCGGTTAAGCATCATCAAAAAAAATTATGATGCATTTAATGTCGATGGAATTTTACAGACAGGAGCTTAAATCTTCAGGTTATGAGGTAACACTTCTGCAATATGAAGAGCTGAACAGCGATGGCTATTTATCTGATATTATTAAGGATAAGCAAATAACAACTATTCATATCTGTGATGTAATAGATCAAAGATTAGAAAATCTCATCCAAAAAGCTAAGAATGAGCTCAAGGTTTCATTCCATGTCCATGATAGTCCAAGGTTTTTGCTTAGCAAAGAAATGGTAGTAAATGATTTTTCATCAAAAAAATCGAATACTATAATATAATTAATAAAAATAAAATCGCTCAAAACGCTCAATAAGTGTTTGACAATTAAAAATTTCATGTTATTTTCTACCAATGAATAATTTAAATACAATTCAAGTTGCTGATATTCTTGGTATTAATGTCTCTACACTAAAACGTTGGAGTGATGCAGGCAAGATTGATTGCGAAAAGACAGCGGGGGGCCATCGTAAGTTTACGGTGCAAAACGTTAGAGATTACTTCCAAAAATACGGCTCCATAAGTACCACTTTAGAATCTTCATTTCCTGAAAGTACCAATAGTACTAATCTAAGAATGGTTAATAACAGAGAATATAAAAACCTTGCCGAAAAAATAGCTAATTGTAGTATGGACAATAACTTTGATGAAGTGATTTCAATTATAAGCACTCTCTTCATGGTAGGGATTCCAACTGTGGATATTTTCGATTACGTTATTGATACAACAAACATCATTGTAGAAAAATTACTAGAGGACGATGAAATAACTCACCTAGAAGCATTCTCATCTAGAAAACTAATCACTCAAGCTGTTGAAACGCTTTTTAGGCGTAACAATAAAGCTCAGAATAATGATAAGACAGCACTATGTGTAAATTTTGAAAATAACCTCCCTGACGTAGGTGTAGTGATGTCTGGCATCATCTTAAGTGAAAACGGCTATAATGTTTTCAACACAGGCTCCCATGCCAAGATCGGAAATTTCAGCAAATTAATTAAGAAAAAAAATATAGATACCCTGCTTTTTTACTTATGTAACATCACCTGTTGTAAATCTATCGCTCTTGAAAACCTAGAAATCACAGAAAACCATATTAAAGAATTAGTTTCTGAAGCTGATCGACTTGGTCTAAGAATAATTTTTGGTGGCGAAGGTTTAAGGCTAATGCCAAAAGTGAAAGAAATAATACAGCACAAGTTTTTAGTATTTAATGATTTAATTAAAATAATCTAATTTATATTATTTTATGGCTGTAGATCTCTCTTCAGTTGTTAATTCTAATCGCGTAAGAATACTTAAATCTGGAAATCCTAAAGGCCAAACGGTATTATACTGGATGCAAAAGGATAAAAGAGTAGCTGATAATTGGGCACTCTTGCACGCCCAAGAGCTTGCTCTAAAAAACAATAGTTTTTTGATGGTATGTTTTAACTTCATTGGAAAATTTTCTAAGGCAAATATTCGTCAATATAGTTTTCTATTTGAGGGTTTGAAAGAAATAGAAAAAACCCTAAGCCAATTGAACATTCCTTTTCATATGCTTCAGGGTAAATGTGATACTGAATTATTAAAATTTATAAAAAATGAAAAGGTTGGGATTCTTGTTACTGATTTCTCGCCACTTAAAATTCACAGACGAAGAACTAAGCAAGTTTGTGACGCTGTAGATATTCCTGTTCATCAAGTTGATGCGAATAATATTGTTCCAGTATGGAAAGCAAGTGATAAGCAAGAATGGAGTGCTTATACCATTCGACGAAAAATTAAAAAACATCTTGATGAGTATTTAACTGATTTTCCAAAAATAAAACGCCATCCTATAAATAATAATCAGTCTACATCAAAGATTGACTGGACAAGTGTATATAGTAACCTGAGTATTGATCATAGTGTAAAAGAGATAGATTGGCTCAAACCAGGAGAAAATGCTGGTAAGAAACAATTGCATAAGTTTCTATCACAACCTATCGATAATTATACCTCACATCGCAATGATCCGAACAGAGATGTCCTTACGAACCTAAGTCCCTACCTGCATTTTGGTCATATATCCTCCCAGAGAGTTGCATTGCATCTCTATCAAATTGATACTATTGAAAATAAAAGTATATTAGAACAGATAGTAGTTAGACGAGAATTAGCGGTCAATTTTTGTTATTTCAATCGCAACTATGATAATTTTGATGGATTTCCAAAATGGGCGCAGGAAAGCCTCCATGAGCATTGGAATGACCCAAGGGATTATTTGTATCCTTACGAAGCCTTTGAAGCTGCAGATACACACGATGAACTATGGAATGCTGCGCAATCACAAATGGTTCATCTTGGAAAGATGCACACTTATATGAGAATGTATTGGGCTAAAAAAATATTAGAATGGAGTCCAAACCCTGAGGTGGCTCTGCAAATTGCGATCGATTTGAATGATAAATATGAACTAGATGGTAGGGATGCTAATGGTTACACAGGAATAGCATGGAGTATTGGAGGCGTTCATGACAAACCATGGTTTGAGCGGCCTGTTTTTGGAAAGATACGTTTTATGAGCTATAATGGGTGTAAAAATAAGTTCAATATTGACGAATATTTATCTTATATAAATTCGCTCAAATCGCTCTAGCAATAGCTAATCATTTTCTCTAAATTGTTGTATGAAATATATGAATTCGAAAGACGTTGCCCTTATAATGGGAGTAAATGTTTCAACAATCAAAAGGTGGACTGACGCACATCAGTTGCCATGCTACCAAACGCCAGGTGGCCATCGCAAGTTTACCCTGGGACATATAAATGAGTTTCTAAAGAAGAATAAAAAAAAGATAAAAAAAGTCAATCTTCTTGAATTGAAAGGATTGACTGATAAAGAATTAATACATAACGTTGAACATGGTGATTTCTCAAAGCTGAACTCAATCTTTTTTAAAGCTGCAATAGAAGCCAATCAGAATAAAATTAGCACCATTATTACCGGTCTATATTTGAAGGGTGTAGAATTAGAAAATATTTATGATAATCTGGTTTTTCCTGTTATGCATTCAATTGGAGAGCTATGGGAAAAAGGCAAACTGACTATACCAGAAGAACATCTTGCCAGTGAAGTCGTTCGTAAAGCAATATATGAACTTGGAGAATCATTAAATATAGATATATCAGATGATGGACTTTCAGCGATTTGTTTTGGCCTAGCAGGAGATGAGCACGAGCTACCTTTGATTATGGCAAAGCAGATTCTAGAGTTGAATGGAATAAGAGCCTATAATCTTGGAAGGAGCATCCCAGTGATTTCAATCGTTAATCTGTTAAAGAAGGTGCAAGCAGATTTTCTAATCATTTCGGCAAATTATCAAAAAAGCACCAATTTAGTAATTGAAGAATTAACTGAACTGATTGGCCTTATAAGGCACAAAAAGATAAAATTGCTGATTGGTGGGAATGCATCAATTTTAGCCAAACAAAAATTTGGTAATATGATTGGTGTCATTGAAAACATGAAAGATCTAAAGCAAAATATATTATAATATTAAAACGCTCATAACGCTCATTTTTATTGTTTGTAATATTTTATATTATTAATTTCAACTATGAAAACTTATAACATTAATTCAAAACAAGTTGTCAATCGTCCCCTGGGCGATGTCTTTGAATTCTTTTCTAGGCCAGAAAATTTAGAAAAGATCACTCCAAAAAATTTAGGCTTCAAAATCTTGACGCCTAAACCTCTGGTCATGAAGCAGGGTGCGGTAATTGACTACACCATCAAGCTATTCAAAGTTCCAATCCACTGGCGTACCCTAATCACCTCCTATGAGCCATTTCATATGTTTGTTGATGAACAGATGAAGGGCCCTTACACATTATGGCACCACACGCACATTTTTAAAGAGACAGAAGAAGGTGTCGAAATATTGGATAGGGTGGTATATGCAATTCCCTTTGGTATTTTAGGTAGGATATTGCATTTTTTATGGATAAAAAAGGACCTTAAAAACATTTTCGATTATCGAAAAAAAATTATTAATCAGTTCTTTAGTAATGGAAATAAAGAAGTTTATCCTCCAACTATTAATAAAGCGAGCGCAGAATGAAAGTAGCACTTTTTGGCGGGACAGGGTTTGTTGGTTCCTACATTATTGATGATTTAATCTCCCAAGATTTTATTCCAAGGGTTCTTGTTAGGCATAGCAGTGAATCTAAAATTTTGAACATTGACAGTTGCGAAATTATAAATGGAGATATAAATGATGATTCAGCTATAAATGATACGATAAAAGGTTGCGAGGCAGTAATCTATAACATAGGTATAATTCGCCAGTTTGTAAGAAAAGGTATTACTTTTGAAAACCTACATTTTCAGGGTGCTAAGCGGTGTATTGATGCCGCAAAAAAACTAGGTGTAAATCGTTTCATTCTTATGTCTGCCAATGGAGTTACTCATGATGGGACTGGTTACCAAACAACAAAGATGCTTGCAGAGGAGTACCTGAAATGGGTTGACCTAGACTATACAATTTTCAGACCATCTCTTGTCTTTGGAGACCCTCGAGGAGAAAATAGACCAGAATTTTGTACCCAGTTGAAAAAAGATATGCTCAGCCTACCATTCCCGGCGCCAAGTTTTCATAAAGGGCTAAATCCACTTAATGGAGGAAAATTTGCGCTCTCTCCCATCCACGCAAAGGACTTATCAAAGATATTTGTTGATTCAATCAATGAAAAGCAGGCCATTAAAAAAACCTTTGCCCTAGGTGGTGAAGCTTACTATTGGAAAGATGTTATAAAAATTATTTCGCGAGCATATGGGAAAAATAAATGGGCAGTTCCAGCACCAGTATTTCCCATAAAGATGATGGCAAGTATTCTTGAACGTTTTTCGTGGTTTCCAATCACTAAGGATCAGTTAACAATGTTGGTCGAGGGCAATGTGTGCGATTCTTCAGATGTATTCAAACTGTTCAATATTGAACCAATTCCTTTTAATTCAGAATCACTCTCTTACCTGAAAAATTAGAAAATTATTATGAAAGTTATATTTAGCTTATCAGTCATTTTTCTATTGGGCGTTATTTTTGCTAATAATAGATCAAAGAAACCTGAGATTACGATTGGAGACAAAGCACCACAATTCACATTAGTATCAGATGAAAATAAGAAGGTTTCTCTAAGTGATTTTAAAGGCCAAAGAGTAGTGCTTTATTTTTTCCCCAAAGCAGATACCCCTGGATGAACTAAGGAGGCTTGCGGGTTCCGCAACATATTTGATGATTACAGAAAAGCGAAAATTGTGGTCTTGGGCGTTAGTTACGATTCACCAAAATCGCTGGATTCATTCAAGAAGAAGTATAATCTTCCATTTATATTATTGTCCGATAAAAAAAATGAGGTTGCAAAAGCTTACGGGGCAGCTGGGGCTATGTGGCCTAAAAGAATCACCTTTTTGATTGGCAAGGATGGTACTATTAAAAAGATTTACAAAAAAATTAATGTTAATACTCATGCAGCTGAAATACTTGATGACATCTCTTAGAAAATTAGCACTCTTGGCAACTTTACCGGGAATTTTGATCTTTGCTCAGGATGAAGGTAATCAGGTTTTTGGTTTTATCTCAGACAGCACATCTGGAGAAGCACTGATTGGTGCCAATGTATTTATTCGTGAATCAGGTCAGGGGATGGCCACAGATAATAATGGTTATTATGTGCTTTCAGATATTAGTTCAAATGAAGTGACACTAGTTGTCTCATACATAGGTTATGAGCAGTATGAAAGACAGTTATCATTTACTGGAGATAATTCACAAAATCTAGATATACTACTTGTTCCAAAATCGATTGAACTTGTGCAAATTGATGTTACTGCAGAAGAAATTGAAAGACTCAATAAAATTGAACCCAGTCGTATCACTATTTCCCCAAGGATTCTTAAAGCGCAGCCTTCCTTAGCAGAACCTGATATATTTAGGACCATTCAGTCACTACCAGGGGTCCTGACAACTTCAGAATTCAGTACTGGTCTTGTTATCAGAGGTGGTAATACGGATCAAAATCTCATTTTGCTGGATGGGATTACTGTATACAATCCATCACACCTTGGGGGTTTATTTTCAAATTTTATTGTCGATGCGGTCAAAGAAGCAGAGCTTATAAAGGGAGGGTATAATGCAGAATATGGTGGCCGTCTATCTGCTGTATTAGACATAAGGAGTAGAGAAGGTAACAGAAATAAATTTGAAGGCAGTACCAGTATTTCCGTTTTATCTGCCCAGACAACAATCGAGGGGCCATTTTTAAATGGAGCTTGGTTGGTTGCAGGAAGGCGCACATATTTTGACAAATTACTTCCTCTGGTGACAGATTTTAACCTGCCCTACTATTTCTATGACTTTCAGGGTCATGTTTTTACTGATTTAAATGAAAAAGACAGAATTTCATTAAGTTTCTACAGTGGAATAGACGATCTTGAATATAATGATCTAGATTTAGATTCTGATTGGGGAAATCAAACGGTAAGTTTGGCATATCGTAAGGTATTCAATGAAAAAATTATTGGGAATTTTCTAGCAGCAAATAGCCGTTTTTATACACGTTTTGGATTAGGCGGTGACGCGGGAATTAATGAATATAATCCGCTCAGAGATATTACATTGGCGGCTGACATTGCTTATTTCAAAAATCAAGATTTCAACATATTTTTTGGTACCGAACTTAAAAATCTTAATATTAGATATAATTCAAAATTCAATGATGAGCTTCTTTTTAACTCTTTCACTACTCCAACCCAGACTGCGTTTTACACCAAATTAAAATATAAACCGAATTCACGTTTCATTATTGAACCTGGGGTTAGAATCAGTACATTTTCTAGTCACAATAATGGACTCTATCCAGATCTTCGGCTCAGCACGAAATTTATTATTGATGAAAAAAGATTTATCAATTTTGCTGTGGGCAATTATCACCAATTTATTTCAACTTTTCAGGATGATTTCAATGCTCAAATATTAGATAGTTGGTTTGCAGTTGATGAGACGGGAGAGCCTTCGAGAGCCAATCAGGTTGTACTGGGGTACGAACAATTCATAGGTAGTGGCTTAAAATTGCAAGTTGAGGGCTACTATAAATCAATAACAGATATGTTAACTTATGAAGAGAAGAGGGCTACTACAGATGGGGAAGTTCCAAGTGAAAGTTTACTCGACCTTCTGACTCCGGCTGATGGTTATGCTTATGGGGCGGAGTTTTTTATGCAACAATCTGTAGGTAAACTTACTGGATGGGCAGGCTATTCCTGGTCAGTCAGTAGGAAGAAAATGAACCAAAAAGAGTACTATACAAATTGGGATAGGACACATGTATTTAATATTTTGGCTAACTATATCTTCAGCCCCAGCTGGGAATTCAATTTAAAATTCACTCTCCAATCTGGACAGGCATTTACGCCCATAAATGGATATTTTTTAGAAAACCTACCTGGGCAGTCACAAGGAGGATACCGAACAATCCCGGCAACAAGGAATGGGGGTCGATTCCCCTCTTACCACCGCCTTGATCTTGGTACAGTTTGGCATCGAAAGAAATATGATCTATTTTTTCAGGTCATTAATGTTTATAATAGAGAAAATGTTTTCACTTATACCTATCCACTAGGTAATACATACAATGGAGTCGACGATGATGGTGATTGGGATAGGAAAAAACATGATCTCAACGGTAATGAAAGACCAGATAGGGGTGAGCCGAATGTAGATGAAGCTGATGAAGGGCGTATCCAAAGGAATGCAGTTAGCCTTTTCCCTCTAATCCCTACCATTGGAATAAGCTGGAAATTTTAATGAATAAACACTTTACGCTACTGTTTTGTTTTCTGGCCATTAACTGTGATGGTTTTAATGACCCAGAATCCCCGTACGAAGAGAAATATGTTGTTTTTGGAAATATATCTGCTAATCAACCGATGATAAATGATACCATTTTTGTATCGAAAACTGCATCTTTAGATGAAATGATAGACGCTGAAGATTTATGGGTCAGTGATGCTGAAGTAACTATATTTAATGCTAATATGAGTGCAAAGGCTAGTCCAGTGATTGGAAGCGCTGGGCGATATCAGACAGATTCGTCTGTGATCTTTATGTCTGGAGTAAAGTACCATTTAGAAGTAAATGTTAATGGAAAAATATTAACATCTGAAACTACCACGCCAAATACAATAGAAATTAGTGCTGACTCTGAGCTCAAAACATACACATGCAATGATGGTACAACCTTGCCCATTTCCATTATAAATGTTGACAACGTTGATGAGAATGGTGATCCCATTTTAGGAAAAGTAGATACTCTGCTGTATAATTATGGCCAATGCTTCACTGGCAGTTTTGCTTCCTATCCATTGTTCATGCTTGATTTTGTAGTCGATGATTCCTCTAAGCTAGTAAGGACAGTCACATATGCCATGGAAGCAGATGTTATGGGATTAGAACCGCTGGATGATGATGGAAACTTCATTGATTATAATTCAAATAATAAACGAGACAGTACTTATATAAATTTGATCTATGATACAACCTTTGTCAATTTATTATGGAAATCTGCCTATCTTCGTGATGAAGAAAATAATCCTTATCGGGAAAATCCATTTGTTTGGCCAGTTGAAAGAACACCGATTAGAATGAGTTGGCTATTTTTTAATTATTATGGCCTGCAAAGAATTACGGTAAATGCTACCGATAAAAACTATTACAACTATCTTAAAGGCGATCCTGTAGGGCGTAATATTTATAAATTACCCGGGTCAAATATTAATGGAGGTTATGGTCTCTTTTCTTCAAATGCATCTAAAT
>CEUZ01044159.1_pt1 | contig 37038 bp, 35 predicted proteins | sample 361511 | NCBI WGS metagenome assembly CEUZ01 (sample SAMEA2622822, study PRJEB7988) | marine metagenome | biome: marine biome (ENVO:00000447); feature: surface water layer (ENVO:00002042); material: "saline water (ENVO:00002010), including plankton (ENVO:xxxxxxxx)" | depth 5 m | reverse complement strand
GGGGTTCGCTTTCATACGGTCCATATCGCGTTTGGAAAATCGCATCACATTTTCTTCCGTATCATCAACGAGCCAACTAACAATGGTATCCTCTCCCTTTTCTTCATTCACAGCAGACCCCTTAAATATTGCCTTCAATTTATGAACGTCAAAAATGGTCAAACCTTCCAGATTTTGATCTGATTTGGGCTTGGTCAACAATGCAACAATGACCCCAACACCAGTACAAACAACAATATTATACAAGGCACCGATGTACGAATAGCCGCGGCCAGGGCGCAATTCAATCCCATGAGAGAATGGACTGATCAACTCTGGATTGAACTGGCCTAAGATCATTAAAAAAGCACCACCGATAAATGTGGCAATCACCGCTTGGGATGTAAATCGTTTCCAGAATATGCCCAAAAAAACACCCACGACCAATGGCGGTGTGAATGTGGAATGGAACCATCCATGTGCTTCGTAGATGGAATCAAACGAATTGAAAAATGGAACCAGAATCACCGCAATCACTTTTACACCTACTGATGTCCATCGGGCAAAATCCAATTGCTGTTTCTCTGACTTAACTTTTTTGGTTAGGGGTCGATAAATATCATTTACAATAATGGCGGATGATGCATTTACCAATGTGTCGGCTGTGGACATAAGGGCTGCACAGAGTGCCGCAATGATGAACCCAAATACACCGGAAGAAGAAACAATATTTGTCACCGCCACAAACACATCATTGGCTGCAAGGCCTTCGGGCAACACACCCGGGACTGCATTAAAAATAGCCCTACCGATCCAACCTGCATTTGAGACCACAATGGCTGAAATGGGTAATACCAAAAGTACATTTACCGCAGCGGCTTTCCGTCCCTCATTTACACTTTTCGCGGCCATGAACCGCATAATGAGTCCTTGATTTAAAAATAAAAACCCGATGGAACCGGCGATACCATCTTGCCAGAAAATGCCCACAAAATTAAAGTCCGGGGGATGATTAAAATGAGCCAAAGGCAACTTTTGCTCCGGCGATAGATTCATCCAGAAAGACTTTAACCCTGAGAGTGCTGTATGGTCACCTAAATACTGAATCCCCAAGAAAAATAGAAACATCCCGGCAAATATCAGAATGAATCCTTGGAGCAAATCAGTAAAGATTACAGACGTCTGCCCCCCAAAGTGCATATAAATGGTAGTGGCAATAGCGATTAGGATAACCGTCAGCATGAGCGGAATGCCATAAATCCGATAGAGAGCCGTGGCTAAGGTCAAAAACTGGATGGCGATGTAGCCGATCATGTAGAGTAGCGTCATCATGGTGGCCAAATAGCGGGCCGTCCTGTTGAAGCGCCGTTCGAAATATTCCGGGATGGATTTTACTTTTGTATAATAGATAATGGGTAGCCATCCGAACATGAAAAGAGGCATGAAAAACCAATCATTCATGTAGGTCATGGTGGACGACAATCCATACTGATAGGCCTTGGTAGAATATTTTACAAAGCTATGGGATCCCACACCGGTAGCCACAATGGAGATGGTGATAAGCCACCAAGCGAAACGACGTCCGCCGAAGAAATAATCTGTGGTATTTTTACTATACTTGCCGAAGTAAGCGCCAAAGCCCATGACCAATGCAAAATAGACCAAAATGACCACACGATCTAAGGAGGTGCCGATAGCAATATCCATCATTGGCTCCCGATGGCCAAGTAAATAAACAGGGCATGTAATCCTGCATAAAAAAGGAAACCATAAAGTAGGAAATATACCCAATTTTTATGGCGGTGGAATGTAGTGCGGAGTGCGTTGGTTCTTAAAATCAGAACCATCCCCAATACGAAAGCAATGCCCCCTACACCATATAAATATAAAAATGGGAGCCAGGTACGTGCAAAATCCATTTTTTACTTCAGTTTATTGAATTCAGTTTTGAGTATGTCGTATGTGTCTAACAGGCCATCAACCATGACTTTAGTCTGGCCGATGACGGGCATGAAATTAGTATCCCCTACCCATCTTGGCACTATATGAAAATGAATATGATCTGCAATGCCTGCTCCACCTGCAACGCCGATATTGGCGCCGAAATTAAACCCCTGCGCTTTCATGTATTTTCGAAATATGTTCATAGATTGATCTGCTAGGGCCATAATTTCAGTCATACAGTCTTTGGATAAGAATTCGGTCGTCTCCACATGCTCATAAGGGCAAATCATGATATGGCCATTATTATAAGGATATAGATTCATGAGAACAAATGCAGACCCGCCGCGAAAGAGGACAAGGTTATCTCTATCCGTATCTTCTTCTGATTTTATACAGAAAACGCACCCTTCTTCCTTATCCTTTTTGGCGCGGATATACTCCATCCGCCATGGGGCCCATAGTTTATCCATAGTGCATATAAGAAAGATGATGGGTTAAGAAGTGGTCAATAAATATATTCCCCCCTATTCTTCTTGTGCGGCTTTCGCTTCGGCGGTTACCTTTGCTTCCATGTCCCGTGGAACTTCTTCATAATGACTGATTTCTTCAGAATGAATCCCGCGACCACCGGTTAAGGAACGCAATGTGGTCGAATAATGATACATTTCCGACTGGGGGACTTGGGCTTTAATTTTCTGAAATGCCCCTTCCGAATCCATGCCCATAATCTTACCGCGACGACTCGAGATATCACCCATCACATCACCCATGTAATCTTCCGGGACTTTGATATCCACCACCAGCACCGGTTCCAATAAACAGGGTTGGGCTGCCATAAATGCCTCCCTAAAGGCTTGCTTGCCTGCCATTTGGAATGCAATATCCTTGGAATCAACCGGATGCTGCTTTCCATCATAAAAATCGACTTTGAGATCCACTACGCGATAGCCCGCAAGCACACCATCGACACAGGCCGCATTGACACCTTTTTCAACAGAAGGGACAAATACGCGATCCACATTTTGCCCCACCAAGGATTGGGTAAACTCTACCCCTTCGCCCTGCTGCTTCGGTTCAATTCGCATCCATACTTCGGCAAATTGTCCTGCACCTCCACTTTGTTTTTTATGGCGATATTTGGATGCACCATTACTGCGAATCGTTTCGCGATAAGGAATCCGTGGTTTAAATGTTTCCACATCCACATTGAATTTGCGTTTCAGCCGATCAATAGATACTTGTAGATGGAGCTCACCTTGTCCGGATAGGACCGTTTGGCGCAGTTCCGAATCTACATTGTATATAAAGGTGGAATCCTCTTCATGAAGGGTGGCCAACCCAGTAGCAATTTTTTCTTCATCCCCTTTTGATTTAGACCGAATCCCCAAATGGATATTGGAATTTGGTAGTTTAACCTCCGGCAGTTTCACCTTATTGGACTGCCCCGTCAGGGTATTCCCCGTATGTGTGTCCTTTAGTTTCACTACGGAACCGATATCCCCCGCGTTTAAATTTGTGACACTGGTTCGATCTTTACCGTTCATCAAAAACATCTGGCCAAATCGTTCTGAATTCCCTCTGGCAGTATTATATAAATCCGCACCGGTGGATACGGAACCGGAATAGACTCTAAAAAAAGAAAGCTCACCAACGTGAGCTTCACTAATTGTTTTAAATACATGTACAACAGGGTTGCTACCATCCAGTGCCACTTCAACCGCATCTCCAGAATTGGCATCCTTGGCTTGAATGGTGGCGCGATCAACAGGAGAAGAACCATATTTGGAAATGAAATCCATTACCCGCGCTGCACCAATATTTTTGATAGCGGCCGTGCAAAACATGGGGATCAATACTTGATTTTGGATGGCATGATGGAGTCCTTCTCTCATTTCTTCTTCACTCAAATTCCCCCTCTCAAAAAATTTCTCTAAAAGGCTATCATCGGATTCGGCCACATATTCGATCAATTCTTGATGAAGTGCTTTCACCTGTTCTTCCCATTCCTCCGACAAAGGCTCTTCTTTATACTGTCCTGAACCATCGGTACTGTATGTAATGAGTTCACTCCTGAGCACATCCACAATCTGGTTAAAACCGGGCCCTGAATTCACAGGCAACTGCATGGGAAATACATTGGAGCCAAAATGATCTTTTGCCTGCTGAAGTATGGAATTAAATTTGGTATGCTCACGATCCAGACCATTGACCACCAGCACTTTGGGTAAGCCAAAATCGGTGGCATAATTCCACACTTGCTCTGTGCCCACCTCAATACCATTCATCGCATGGATAACAATGACGGCAGCATCCACAACCGCTAAAGAAGAAATGGTTTCACCGATGAAATCGAGATATCCTGGTGTATCAATTAAATTGAATTTGGTGCCTTTCCATTCTAAATGGAGCGGCGAAGAATGGATGGAAATCTGGCGATCATGCTCATCCTTGTGATAGTCCGAAACGGTGGTTCCCGCTTCGATAGATCCAATGCGATTCACCTCGCCCGATCGGGACAGCATCGCTTCAGATAGAATTGTTTTTCCAGATGCACCATGGCCAACTAGGGCAAAATTGCGAATGTCTTTGGCTGCGTAGTCTTTCATACTAACCTCTTTTTTTGGGTCAAAAAGTTCATGTTTTCCCACCTCGGATATAGGATGGCAGGTCCAAGTGTAAAGATGGTAAAGGCTTTATTTCAAGGAAATAAAACAGCCGAAGCCATTAGAATATATTTTGCTGTATTTCCTCTATGTAGGACCGTAAGGCCGGCGGAATGAATACATTATTTAAATTTAATTTTGAAAATTCACGGCCCAATACACCCAAGCGCTGGTCAATGGGTTTAATTTTATTTACTACAATATAAGATTCATTATTTACAGAACACATACCACCTTGAAAATCTCCTTTGCCTTGCACAATGTGGATCTCCATTTTTTCTGCCAACTCTTCAAATAAAGTGAGGAGCTTCTCCGGTTTGATTTTTCCCATGAATTATAAAAGATCGTTTCGTTTATGTTTCTCTAAATAGGCGACCAATGATTTTACATCTTCCACTTTATCTTTGGGGATAATCAGGGTGGCATCAGGGGTATTCACCACCACAAGATTGCTGGCACCTACAACGGCAGTAAAGTGGCCATTGGATTGGATAAAATTATTTTCTCCGTCCATAATCACCCCATCACCGCGGACCACATTTTGACCTTGCGACTTTGGTGATACTTCAAAAACCGAATCCCATGAGCCCAAGTCATTCCAATTGAATTCCGCTTTGACTACATAGATATGTTCTGATTTTTCCATTAGGCCATAATCAATGGATTCAGGTTCAATATTATTCCACAATCTTGACCAGTTTTGTTTGTCGTCTATCCGTTTTTTGATTTTGCCCAGTTGATCATTCAAGTCGGGCATGTGAGATTTGAGCTGATTAAAAAAGGTGTCGACCTTCCAAACAAACATGCCCCCATTCCACAAAAAATCACCACTGTCTAAAAACCGTTTGGCCAATTCTTTATGGGGTTTTTCTGCAAATGTCTTTACCTTAAAACCATTCAAGTAGTCTTCTGGACTATTTCGGTCATACTGGATATATCCATAACCGGTGGCTGGATAAGTTGGCTCGATACCGATGGTAACCAGTGATTCATTTTTATTGGCCAATTGAATGGCAGAACGAACAGTTTTTGCAAATTTTTTGGCACCCACAATCATATGATCTGCAGGGAATACACCCATGATTGCATCTTCTCTTGATTCTCGGATACGAAGTGCTGCCAATGAAATGGCTGGGGCGGTATTTTTTCCGCTAGGCTCAACAATGATATTTTTGGGTTTCACACCTTTGATCATTTTTTTAATCTTCGGCGCTAAATCTTCTCCTGTAACGATAAATATATCATCTACATTTTTCATCTTTTGTAAACGATCTACCGTCATTTGCAACATCGTCTCATTACCGATAATATTGAGAAGTTGTTTTGGATTTTCTTTTCGGCTGGATGGCCAAAATCGGGTACCACGCCCCCCGGCCATGATTACACCATACATAAGTTTATTGCTCTCCTACCTGGATTGACCCCACATCGATATCCCAGTTGGCCCGCACTTCAAATGTATCGGGATGCACATAAAACCATTCGCTGGGTAAAAAAGGGCTGGCCTTACCAAATGTATATGCACCACTTTGATCCACATCATCGATGATCATTAATCGATAGGGTCCTTCAGGTATGTTTTGAAACTGGAATTGATAGTTAGAATTTACGCCAGAATGAAAAATTTCGGGCTCTTTTTCCATGGATGCCAATTGAATGACGGTGATCATATCCGGCCGCTCGAATTGACCATTTAATCCACCGTACCCCATTTTTTTCTCAGAATTTATGGTTACCCATGTGATAGAATCTTTTAAGGATTTCCCTTCTATGGGCATCAGTTTTTCTGAGTAAATCTTTAATTTATATTTCATTTTTTCTGCCCAGCCATTTGGCGGAATAAAAAGAGCCGTTACCGGATTCGCCCAATCCAAATTCACCACAACCGTGTCTGTATCCGCCACCATAATAAATGCACTGTCCGATACGCTTATTATGGGTTTTGAAAAACGGATGGGGATAATAGGACCACCATCGGACTGTAGTCGAATTGACGCGGACCCATCCGGGCTGACTTTTTTGGTATGGGAGGTATCCCGTTTGGCCGACACGCGAAAACTGATTTTTCCATCTGTTAATGTTTGATTACCGGACTTTACTTCGCCTAAGGTTAGGGCGACTCTCCCTGCTGCCAGCGTATCATCAGCAATAATTAAAAATCGTTTTTTATCATCCAAATCCTGATGAATGGTTGGGCGGATTGAATTTTCATCTACATCCGTAATGACCAAATCTTTAACAATAGCTGAATCCAACTCCTGATTAAAATGCATCCAGCCCCATTTTTGCCCTACCCATTCTCCATGGGTTAATTTCAATGGTGGCGTCTCACGGCGGGTTCGAAAGGGAATCCCTGAAACCGTTTCATTGATCCCGATGGTATATGTTGCTTGCGTACCGACGCCATAAGCCATACGTTCCGGAACTAGTCTTGCCCCCGAGGCACTTCGCTCCACTGCCAACATCACATAATCACCGTGGGCCAGATATTTAAATTCAAAATGACCTGCGTCATTTGCTTCTGAAACATATTGAGGGTCCGTAAAAAATATGGAATCAGAAAAGGTATTGGATGATTTCCATAAATGAACCGCAAAACTTTCATCACCATGAACCTGACCAATGATCATTCCCTCATCGATCACAGCACCCGTGCTGAATGCAATTTGAATCGATTGTTCTAAGGGCACTCGCCGTTCATCCTTCAGATTGCGATTAATTGAAATGACATAAGTTTGATCTGGCAATAAGTCCTCCGGGAATTGGAGCAAAATGGCATCGTCATCATATATAGCTTCGATTTCTGGATCTATTTTTGGCGAAATGGTAACGGCATTTAATAATGATTTTTCATCGATGTATTCTGAAAAATTGAACGTAACCAACCCGCCTTCAAAATGGAGGGACCCTGCTTCCGGATTAGTTGATGTAAGTTTTGGGGGTGTGATGTCTTCAGGACCGCCGTCTGGTGCAGACACGGATGCACAGGTGTAAATGATAAAAGAAAATCCCGCTCCAATCAGAAGCTTAAAGTGATGTGTAAGGAAATGTAACGGATTCAAAAGTGAATTTTTAATTATTCAATAGGCTCCAAATTTACAGGAATTTCTTTTCCAAATCTCATTTCAGTTTCATTCACTTTAGTGGTTATGCACCAGACATTCACACCGGCATTTTTTGCCTCAAGCAAGGTTTTTGAAAATTTTGGATCTCGGTCCCACATGGGTGAAAACTGATCTGCATCCGGTCGCTGACAAACAAAGAGGATGCCCGCACCCTCTCCTGATTTTACAATGTCTCTTAATGCCAACGCGTGACGGGTACCTCTTTCGGTCACAGCATCAGGAAATTTGGCCAATCCTTTTTCTACATAAGTCACGGACTTCACCTCTAAATAAAATGGGTTTTCATTCTGATCATTTAACAGAAAATCGAAACGATGGTTCCCATAGGCTACTTCTGCTCGCACCAATTCATAATTTCTGAACATGGGCAATTCATTATCTTGCAGTGCTTCCAAGATGAAACGGTTTGGGAGAGCTGAAACTAGTGAAATAAGGGTTCCTTCATGTCGAACCATCACTGTAGAATATTTTGTTTTTCGTTCTGAACCTATTGGTGCCGGGCGGAGCAACAGTTCTGCGCCCGAGCGGAGCAACTCTTTCAGTCGCCCTGGATCGGGTAAATGGGTGCGAACGATTTTTCCATCTACTTCTGCCATGACAATAAAGCGGTTTGGACGGTCAACAAATTTTCCCTGGATGAGGGGGCCTTCAATTTTCATTTTAATATCCGTAAATCATGCGGCAGAAGTTAGGCGATATAAAACAATCTTCGAATTCATATTCTCAAATCAGTATTATATTTGGTTTATATATGTTATAACTATATATTATTCCCCTATATTAAGTGATTTACGAATAATATTATGCAATTAGACAAAACAGACAAAGGATTATTGGCTGAACTCCAGACCAACGCCCGCATTACCAATGCGGAATTGGCCAAACGTGTGAATCTTTCCCCTTCTAGTACCTTAGAACGAGTAAAAAAGTTAGAGGCCAGCGGACTCATTGATCGATACATAACTTTATTGAATGCTCGAAAAGCCGGGTATACCTGCATGACATTTGTAGAAGTCACTTTAGAACGTCATGGGGAAACACCGGTAGAAGATTTTTTTACATCCATTGCGGAGATAGATGAAGTCCTCGAGTGTCACCACATTACTGGCGAAGGCGATTTTTTGCTGAAAATTGCCACGCGAGACATTCCACATTATGATGAATTAATCCTCCATGGATTATCTGCACTATCCAATGTTCGCCATTTAAAAACATCGGTGGTGCTTTCTACATTTAAACACCAAACCAAACTCCCTGTTTAAGATGGCCCTTGTTCCTTCCTATATCCAAAGTCTAGCTAACTATGTACCGGGGAAGCCTATTGAAGAAGTCCAGCGTGAATTGGGTATGGATCATGTAGATAAGCTCGCTTCCAATGAAAATCCTTTGGGCCCTTCGCCCAAAGCCGTTGAAGCCATGGCCAAATCTTTATCGGAACTTCACCGTTACCCCGATGTATTTGGTTTTGAATTAAAGACCAAATTGGCAAACCGGTTCAATATCAAAATAGATAACGTTATTCTGGGAGGTGGCAGTGAAGGCATCATGTCTACCATCATGCGGACTTTTTTATTGAGTGATGATGAAATGGTATCCGCAGCGAATTCCTTTATTGGATTTCGCGTTCTGGCCAATGCCTCTGGACGTAAAATCCACTGGGTCCCTATGAAAAATCATCATTATGATTTACAAGCCATGGCGGATAAAGTAAATGATTATACTAAAATTATTTATATTGCCAACCCGGATAACCCCATGGGCACATATATCACCCGAAAAGAATTTGACGAATTTTATACCCACATCCCCGAGCGGGTCCTCATTATTTTGGATGAAGCCTATTTCGAATTTGCCCAGCACAATGCAGACTACCCTGACTCCATGACTTACCGCTATGACAATGTGATTACACTGCGGACATTTTCAAAGGCTTATGGATTGGCAGGCCTTCGGATCGGTTATGGGTTTGCCCATGATGAACTCATTGGCAATTTAAATAAAGTAAAAGAACCATTCTCACCCTCCCTCATCGCCCTCACTGCCGGTTCTGCCGCTTTGGATGATGAGCCGTTCCTCCAAAAAACATTGGAGATAAATCATACTGGATATACATTTTTCAAGAATGAACTAACAAAACTTGGCATACAATGGGTCCCTTCAGTTGCCAATTTTATCACCACTGTGTGGGATTCCGAATCACAGGCTTCAAATGTGACCAAATCCTTATTAAAACAAGGCATCATCTTAAGAAACCTAAAACCTTTTGGTTGGCCTGACTGCATTCGGATCTCTATAGGGACATCAGATGAAAACAGCCGGTGCATTAACGCATTAAAAATCATTCTATAAATATGAGGTAAAAATGAACAATTATAAGATTTCCGGTTTTGACCACTGCGAACTCTATGTAAGTAACGCGAAGCAAGCAGCCCATTATTACCGAAGCTGCCTTGGGTTCCAACCCATTGCCTATCAAGGATTGGAAACGGGGAATCGCGAAAAAGTCAGTTATGTGATGAAACAAAACCAAGTGCGATTTGTACTCAGTTCTCCTATCATTCCCGGCACTGAAATGGGTGCACACATTGATAAACATGGCGACGGTGTCAAGGATGTGTCATTTTCAGTGGATAATGCAGAAAATGCTTGGAAGGATACCACATCCAGAGGTGCAAAAAGCGTAGCTGAACCCCAATTGGTCGAAGATGAAAAGGGTGAAGCAGTTGTTGCTACCATCAAAACTTATGGGGATACAACCCATACATTTGTAGAACGAAATAATTATAATGGTGTATTTCTACCCGGATATGAAGTCATGGATGTAAATATGGTTGCGGATCCGGTTGGTATCATCCATATTGACCATGTGGTAGGGAATCAACCAGATCAGGCAATGGAACCTGTTTGTGATTTTTATGAAAAGGTATTTGGATGGCACCGGTTTTGGTCTGTGGATGATAAAGATGTTTCGACCGAATATAGTTCTCTTCGCTCTGTTGTTATGGCCAATGATAATGAGAAAATAAAAATGCCCATTAATGAACCTGCCGCAGGGCTTAGAAAGTCCCAAATCCAAGAATTCGTCGACTTTTATAAAGGAGCAGGCGTACAGCACATTGCCATGTCTACGATGGATATTATCAAAGCTGTGACCAAACTTAAGGCCAATGGGGTGGAGTTTTTACCCACCCCTAAAATCTATTATGAAACTTTGAAAGAGCGGGTGGGTGAATTTGATGAGGATATCAATATCCTAGCTGATCTGGGGATTCTTGTGGATGCAGATGAAAATGGTTATATGCTTCAGATTTTCACCAAACCGATTCAGGATCGCCCCACATTATTCTATGAAATCATCCAGCGGAAAGGATCAAATAGTTTTGGAAAGGGTAATTTTAAAGCCCTTTTTGAATCTATCGAGAAAGAACAAGAAAACAGAGGAAACCTCTAAATGAAATTTGCAACCTACTTACTGGAAAAAGAATCAGAATCGCGATTTGGTTTTAAAAAAGAAAATTACATCATTGATATAATCAGAGCTGCGCAATGGGTCAGCGAAGTAAAGGATGATCCTAAATTTTTGGAAATTCCCGCCACGCTGAAAGAAGCCCTAGGGGATTGGAAAACACATTTTAACAAACTCAAAGAGCTGGAAACATTACTTGGAAAGAACGACCTTCAATCACAATCAGTCAATGGAGCATCCATTGCAGTCTTGGAAGAAGAAGTGCAATTGCTTTCTCCCATACCAAATCCTCAATCCTTTCGGGATTTTTATGCCTTTGAACAACACGTTCGTTCTGCACGAAAGCTCCGCGGTCTGGATATGCACCCTGATTGGTTCAAGATTGCCATTTTTTATTTTTCCAACCCGGCTGCTCTATACGGACATGGAGAAGAGATCCCATATCCTCGCGCTACGAAAGAATTGGATTTTGAACTTGAATTTGCTGTAGTGATCGCCAATGGCGGTTCCGATATCTCTGAAAAAGATGGGGACAAATATATTGCTGGTTATATGATCTGTAATGATTGGTCAGCCCGAGATCTGCAGAGGGAGGAAATGGCCATGAGCCTTGGCCCGGCAAAAGGTAAAGATTTCGCCTCAAGCTTCGGACCTTACCTGGTCACGCCTGACGAACTGGAAGATGCTTGGGGAGATGACGGCAAACTTCACCTAAGAATGACATGCCATGTTAATGGCAAACTGATTTCTGATGGAAATACCAACGATTTGTATCATCCATTCACCAAAATTATCGAGCGAGCATCAATGAATGCAAAACTTCTGCCTGGAGATATATTAGGCTCTGGAACGGTCGGTACTGGCTGCATTCTGGAGCTACGTCCCGAAAATACAGGTGGATGGATCAAGAAAGGCGATGTCGTTAGAATGGAGGTGGAACGATTGGGTGTTTTAGAAAATAAGATTGTGTAAAATTTGCACTTAAATAGAAAGGTTGCAGAGATCATAAATATTATTGTTGCTAAATTTTGTGAACTCCGTGGATAAATAATATGCCATTTTATCAAAAAAGGGGAGAAATCCCGAACAAACGCCATATCCAATTCCGAGATGACTCCGGGAATCTTTACTGGGAAGAACTTATTAGCCGAGAAGGATTCAGCCATGTCTATTCCAACGTATATCATATCCACCCTCCCACCGCCGTAGAAGCTGTGGGCGAACTGAAAAAGATTGAATTAAATTCTGCAGATCAAACTCATCGTCACCATCATATCCGCACGGCAAATGTGTCATCCAATGGAGATGCAATTTCGTCTCGAATTCCCTTATTTTTTAATTCTGATGTAATGATTTCTAAAGCACATGTGACAGATTCCATGACATCTCTTTACAGAAATGGGCATGCAGATGAAGTACTATTTATTCACCATGGCTCAGGCACATTTAAATCCAATTTTGGAAATATGGACTTGAAGCCGGGAGATTATGTCGTGCTCCCTCGTGGCGTCATTTGGCAAATTGATGTAACAGATCCAATGCGAGTTCTTGTTACAGAATCAGCTAGCCCCGTGGAAACACCCACACGATATCGGAATAAATTTGGCCAACTGTTAGAACATTCTCCTTTTGCCGAACGTGATTTTCGAACACCTGATTTTATAGCCCCAGTTACAGATACTCCAATTGAAGTAGAAGTAAAACTTCAGAACGGCATCCAGACCTATGGCTATGAGCACCATCCTTTTGATATCGTGGGATGGGATGGTTATTACTATCCTTACATTTTTAACATTAATGATTTTATGCCTATTACTGGAAAGATTCACCAGCCGCCGCCGGTGCATCAAACTTTTCAGGGTCAGGGTTTTGTAATTTGCTCCTTCGTTCCGCGATTATTTGATTATCATAGTGAATCTGTACCGGCACCTTATGCCCATAGCAATGTGGATTCTGATGAGATTTTATATTACGTGGAAGGGAATTTTATGAGCCGTAAGGGTATCGAAAAAGAATCAATTTCCTACCACCCCATGGGATTGCCTCATGGCCCCCAACCGGGAAAAATTGAAGAATCACTTGGGGCTAAAGAAACGAATGAACTGGCAGTAATGATTGATACATTTAATCCTCTGAACATGACAGAGGCGGCCCTAAGTATAGATGATCAAGATTATCCTTATTCCTGGAAAGAATCATGATCTTTGACCCAAATGAAATTCCTTTTCAGGAAACACATAAACTTATGATCGGGTCCATTGTGCCCCGGCCTATTGCTTTTGTTTCCACTCAATCCAAAAATGGTAAAAATAATGTTGCCCCATTTTCATACTTCAATGGTGTATGTTCAAAGCCACCTACAATTATGTTCGCCCCGGCACGACGAGGTTGGGATGGCGAAGAAAAGGATACGCTGATTAACATCCGGGACACGGAAGAATTTGTGGTCAATATAGTGTCCGAATCCTTTGCAGAAAAAATGGTTATGTGTGCCACGGACTTCGATTCAGATGTGGATGAATTTGAAATCTCCGGACTGAACACAACGGATTCTCAAAAAATAAATCCACCCCGAGTCGAAGAAGCGAAAATCAGCTTTGAATGCAAATTGAACCAAATTGTAGAAATTGGTGATGGAAGTGCAGGAAGCGGATTTGTGGTCATCGGAACCATTGTTCTTTTTCATATAGATGATGATATATATGATAATGGTCGAATTCTTTTGAATCAACTGGAACCCCTGGGGAGAATCGCAGGAAATTGGTATACCCGAATAACGGATACATTAAAAATTGTTCGAAAGGTAAAACCGGACTAATCCTACAAACAAAAAACTCCGCTTAGAATAAATAAAGCTCCAATCAGGTTATGAGCCTCACAAAAATTCTTCTATTTCATATTGGCTGGAGGACCAATGGGCGTCGATTTATACCACAAGCAGATTATGCCGTTTTATAAAAAAATACCATAACGCTGTTGAAATAAGCATAATAATTCCTCCTGTAAATGATGTAATTAATGATGTCTTTAAACCATTAATTAAAATCTGTGGCGAAATATTACTGATTTCCGGTACCGCACTAAATGCGGCATTGACTCCAATATATGTGGCTGAGATACCAACCAAAGCACTAAAGATACCCAGTAAAACAATACCATTAGTATTGTAGGGTTCTTCAATATTTTTTAGTGAAATAAAAATGATACTACATACTAATATGAGTAACACCATCATAAAGGGTCCACCATTATATAAAGTCTCTAACATCTTAAGTCTCCTTATTTTTCAATTTCATAAGATTCTTACTTATTATCTCGAATATGTCTTTTCTATTCTCGTCACTTTTTTCATCTGTATAGGGTTGATATTGAAGTAAATCCCCAGGTTGACAATCCAATACAATACAGATTTTTTCCAGTGTTTCAAATCTAACACCTCTCACATTTCCATTTTTTAACATAGACAAATTTGTCAATGAGAGACCGACAGCTTTTGATAGCTCAGTAAGCTTAATCTTTCTTTTCACTAACATAGCATCTAGTTTAATTGTAATAGGCATAGTATAGATTCGATAACTTAGGTCATTATTTAAGGTGGAATATATTTTGTATTAAGTAATATACATAGTATTTTATGTATTACTTAAATATTTGATTCAAATGATTAAACTAATTTACCTACTATTGGGGTTATGAGGCCCATCTAACTCCCTCCTATACCCAAACATAATTAATATCACGATGAAAATAGAAAACTCCGCAATTTTGGGATTTTTCTTAATTAATTTTTTACATGAAAACCAAACTTCAAAAACGAATTTATAAAGCCCAGTGCATAGGAAATGTTGAACCCATTGAACATATGGTTCCTTACCCCAATCTTCGCGCTTTGGTGGATGGACAGAATGTAAAGTACGGCGAAAAGATGGTGTATGGAGATTTAGGCCTCACATCAGATAAAGTATATCGCCTGGCCCAACAAACGGCCAATTGGCTGGTGGCCGAAGGCGTTCAACCCAAGGATAGAATTCTCATCGATCAATTGCCTTTCCCCCAATGTGAAATCCTTGCTTTTGGTATTTGGACTTTGGGCGCATCTATGGTGCTCACCAGTGAAGGTGACTTAGATGGTGCCATCCCATTAACAAAGCCAACCATGACCATCAAAAGCGAAACCGATTATTTCGATAAGATTAAATCGTTTTCTGAAGATCACAATCCCACATTCAAACCCCTATTGGCCGATGAGGCTATGGTATTTTGGGATTCAGAAAAGGGCATTCAACTCAGTCATTATAATCTATTGGTGAATGCCAACGGGATCCAGCATGCTATTGATTTATATGAAGATCAAACCTATTACACCCAACTCCAGCCCAATTCCATGGCGTGGGTAATTTTACAAACCATGTTGCCATTATATACGGGTGCACCACTTACTTCCGATAATCCCGATATGACATTGGGAACTGCCGCAGACGATTTTGAAATCCAATGGCATTGGGATACTTTAGATGAGACGTCGCCACCATCACTCTACACCTGCAACGAGAATACGGCTTTTCTCTCTATGAATAAAATGCCCATTCATTTAACCGCTATGAACGATGATACTCGCCCTTCTTTAATTTCTGGACATTCTGTCATGATGGGTTATTTAGAAGATGAATGGAATGAAAAGGTATTTATAAACGGGAAATTGAAAATTTAGGGCAGATTTTTTTCTATATAATTCAGCATTTTTGTTTGCTGACTGAGCCACCCTAAGCGTGTTTCAATATTCACATACCGCACCCCATGACGCACCGCCGCCCATGAAAGTGAACCGTCATCCTTTTTCGGAAGCGATTCTTGAAGCACTACATTGAATGGGGATTTGGATAAAATATCAAAATCAGCTCGATTGGTGCAAATGAAAAAGTCCCGCGGATTTTGATCTTTCTTGATAGATACTGCATCGCTTTTATCCAACTCTTTTTTCACATTATACCCTTTAAAATTGTTGTGAAGGGCCACTATTAATCCTCCATTATTCGGAAAGACTTTTTCTAAAAATGGACCTCGATCTTTGTTGATGATTTCAAGCGTTTCTTCTTTTTTCGCCCTGGACCATTTGTGGTTATATTTTTGAATATTGGCCTTCGCACCTTTGGATGAAAAAATACGGTTGGGGTCGATAAGGCCACCAAAAAATTCTGACTCTCTCACAATGCCTGTGACCAGAAATGCCTTCCCCTTATTGGTTTTCATATGGCGCTCTAATGCCATTCTTGCGGTCTGTTCATCACCATGGAGCCAGATGTATCGTCGGTTGCTCTCACCATTTTGCACCACATCAAATTCAATGCCGCCAAATGATATAGTGTTAAGGCCTGAAGAGGGAAAAAAGGAGAAGGTCAATAATAGTATGATTCTAGCCACTGTCCTGTTCCAATCAGATGGTAAAGTTATGTGGTTTAGAGGAAATATTTTCCATTGAATAAGTTACAAAAACCGTTTGATAGACGATTATAATATTTTCTCATATAACTATATTTGGATAGATAATAGATTAAAAGGACAATAATTTGATGCATATCACATCTAAGTATTAATACGGAACAAGTAATACATTAAAAGGATAAAAGATGAAAAGGAGTATCATGATGAAAAAACATATTAGTATCCTAACTACCTTTCTATTGGTGGGTTGCGCAACGCCGCCCCAAGAATCCAACAAACTTACCCTCGGGATGGTGCAATCCACTGTGGTCAAAGGTGCCAATCAATCTGAAATTACCAAAGTATTGGGCGCACCAAATATTATTTCAAAAGATAAAAATGGAAATGAAACCTGGACTTATGACCGAATTTCACGGGAATCTCAGGCCAAGTCTGCATCCTTCTTTTCTATTTTTAGCCCAATCAGTTGGTTCACCGGCGCCGGAACAGCCAATCAATCCTCATCCAGCACATCTTCAAAATCACTCACACTGGTAATCACATTTGATGACAATAAAAATGTGCTCGAATATGCACATCAAAGCTTAGCTTATTAGATGTTAAACCATATTATTCGGCCGCGGACGACCCATGGCCGTTTTGTCTATTATTCTATTCTTGCTTACTTAATTGTCGGCATTTCTGGTTGTGCGAATCCTCCGCGGAGAGAGAAACCGCCTACATCCATCGCGCGAGCCATGGAAACGCGTGTCTTTCCCGGGGACCTGAAAACCGTACTAAAAGCATCCATCAATTCACTGCAAGATATGGATTATACTATTGCGGTGCTGAATTCAGACATTGGACTCATTACGGCCAACCGCACCACAGAACATCAAAAAGCCAGTCTCGCCAATGAAAAGCCGGAAGGCGAATTGACCGATGGTCAAAAAGCCTGCATTGCCTTGGGCGCTATTGCGGTCATTGCCATCATTGCGGCAGCTATTTTTGGTGATGACGGTGATGACGATGATGATCGTGGGAGACGCGGTAGATCTCGCCCCTTATTTGGCGGTGGGCATAGTAGAGATGATGGTCCAGATGGTCCACGAATTTATCGGTATAAAGTCACTATTAACCTCACAGAGTTATCTGACGGTGAAACCAATGTTCGGGTCAGTGCAAGCGGTGAAGTAGAGCAAGATGGAAAAATTCTATCCACCGGCGGCGTTCATGAGCCGGAATTTTTTCAGAAATTTTTTGCCGGTATGAATCAGGGATTATTCCTTGACCAAAACCTACCTGTAAATAATTAATATGTAGAGACGCGATTATTCGCGTCTCTACTTTACAATTTTATAATACAGCTAAAATATCCTGTGCATGTGTTTTTACACTGACTTTTTTATAGAATTGTTCAATGATTCCGTTTTCGTCAATGACATACGTATTTCGGAAGATACCTTCGTATTCACGACCATATAACTTTTTCTTTCCCCATACACCGTAAGCTTTTAATATACTCTTTTCTTCATCGCAAAGCATGGGATATTCAAATCCATGTTTATTACAAAAGTTTTTCTGTTTCTTTTGCTTATCGGCGCTCATACCGATTACGACGGCATTTTTTGCTTCAAATTTTTTGAGTTCATCACGGAACCCTTTACCTTCGACTGTTCAGCCAGGTGTACTGGCTTTGGGGAAAAACCAGAGGACAACTTTTTTCCCGGAATAATCACTAAGGGATACATCATTTCCATCTTGGTCCGGCAATGTGAAATTCGGTGCTTTTGTACCAACTTCTAACATTATTTTTCTCCTAATTTATTTCTGTAGAGACGTAGCATTATTACGTTTCTATCTTAGACCATCGCATCCGGTCATCATTACTTTTAACCATCTCATAAACGGTTTGAATGCCTTTTTTCTGACCATTCCACACCAATGTGTTCAGAGCGTCATCAATGGATACCCATTTGAAATCAATATGCTCTTCGGACAAAATAACTTCATCAGAATCTACCTCAATACCAAAAATTGGCACAAGGTTGATCCTGTCACTATGGTTTTCATAAAACCGACTTACATGGTCCGCCACAAACATATTGACAGGATTAAGTCCTGTTTCTTCTTTCAACTCTCGAATGGCTGCTTTCGATGCTGTTTCGCCTGATTCAATCTTACCGGCTACCCCTTGCCATAGGTGTTCATATATTTTATTTTGATTTCGTTTCATAAGCAAAAACTGCACACCTTCATCCGTATGACGATACACATAGCAATCCACCACTCTAACTTTTATATCGGTCATTTTAATAAAATCATTTTTTGGGTGCGAGAGGCTGATGCGGAGGTGAGTCTTGCAAAATAAACCCCGGCTGGCATGAGGTGACCCTGACTATTTTGACCATTCCATACAATTTTATTGGTATGAGGAATCCCGTTGATCAGTGTAGCAACCAATCGTCCATTGATATCCAATATATCAAGTCGCAGGGAATACCGATCGGTATTCCCTGCACTAAATTCAATGGTGGTGGATGGATTAAATGGGTTTGGATAGTTGTCCAATAATTCAAACTGAGACGGGAGTTCTTCTCCTATGGCAGTTACAGGTGCATTAAAATCTTGACTATTTCGCGGCATCAGTTTGTATTCACCATAGGAATAATGAAGGACGCCAATAATGCTCACAAAATGGGACCCATACTCTGGATTAATCCAATCGCCATCGAATAAATATCCATCGATCATGGCTGTGCCACTCCAGTCAGAAACATACCATTGCCCATCTGGATTGGCCGATTGTGAGACGGAAACATTCGTCAACTGCACCAACATACCTTCATATTTTTCTACCCATTCACGACAATCTCCTGAAATACTAGCAGCAGCAACAGGGGTTGGGTCCACATGATGATTAGAAGATAATATTTCCGTGGCATCCAGATTCTTCATCTCAGTCATGCCATAATATTCCACCACGTCTCCTTTTAATTTCACCAGGTCTCCCACAGATGGTGCTGTATAGTCACTTTTTACATAAACGAACATGCCGGCCCACTCGTCTTTCGTAGGATCCTGAAAAAAGAAATTGGGATAAGTTTGATCCGGCCGAACGGCGGTTACTACACCGGTCACTTCTACATTTTGTCCTTCAAAATCGGATGGATAACAATCCTCACCCGCACCTTTGTTTTCTGTGAACTGAATATCATAAGGTGTATAGCCGCCAATGATAGGAACCACCACATTCACAAAGTCCGATCCCCCTTCACCATCATTATCCGATACAGTTAATTTAAATGTGAGCGTGGTGGTGCGATTTACGTCGGGAACCACAAAATTTGCTTTCACCGATGATCCGCTCATATTTAATGTGATGGCTGGGCCAGAAATCTGATCCCAAATATAATAAATGATTGTCCCGTTGGGATCATAACTTTGGCTCCCATCCAGCGTGACCGTATCCCCAATGGTAGCAGTAATATCGCCGCCGGCGTGGGCAATGGGGCTGGTGGACGATTTTGATGTATATGCAATTTTAGCCAAGACGGGATAATGGTCAGAGGTATAATAAATGGCTTCGGCAATACTATCCGGTACTATAGTGTTTGCGCCATCAATGATGGATGTATTAAAATGATTCCCATCATTACCAATCACCTTGTATGAGCCTTCAACATATTTCAAATCTGGATCTTTTTTAGTGAAATGATCTGAGAATAATATGAAATCAAATCGATCGTCCAGTCCGCCTGAAGCGCCCCCATCACTTAATTGACTATTTCTAGTAGACTGGGTGTATTTATATACGTGAGATCCTTCGTTTCGATTCCAATCACCGATGGGGTCTTCAAGGTCCACTGTCATGCTATCGGTTAATAATCGATAAGCCGGTTCGCTGGGATCGTACACATTGAAATCACCTGCCATGATATAATGAAAATTGCTATCTTGATTGGCCACATAATCATAGAGGACTTTCGCTTCTTCCCACCGCTGATATTCTTCTCCCTGACTTGCTTTTAAATGGGCGCTGAAAATAGTGAAAGGAGATACATTAGCGTGAGCATTTTTAATCGAAAGGGTATATCCGGGGATGTCACGCAGCACCGTAGATAGGGATATATTAGAAGTCAAATCAAAAGCAGAGACCCGATAAATCATACCGCTTTTCATATATTGATTGCTGGGAAGGGGTCCCGCTGCAAAGACCGTGCTGTCTATATTAAATACATTATTTAGCAAAAGATCAATTCCGCTTTGATGTTCAATTTCCTGGAACATCACCACGTCCGGTTTCACATAATCCATGGTCTTTTTTAGATAGGCAGCACGGGTGGTGGTATTACCGTCAAATCGCAGGACATTATAACTCATAACCGTTAGGGTGTCCTGTCCATTCAATATGAAAAGGAACCATAACATATGTATCCGTTTTATAACCCCCTTTAACATTTATTCTACCACCTTAGATGCAAACTCAAACTGGAATCCTTCATTCACAAGCATAGGAATTCTTTGCTTCAACACTTCTAGTGTATTGGGTTTGGCATGACCAATACCAATGGCAATCCCACGTTTTTTTGCCACGCTCACCAAGGTATTAAGTTGCGCATTAATTTTTTCCACTTCAGGATCATTGTCTAAAAAAACATGGCGACGCGCAGTGGGCACACCCAATTGCCGCATGGTCGCTTCTCCCACGGTGTTTGAAGCGGTACGGCTATCCAAAAAATACTTTTCATGCTTTTTTAATACGGATCCTACTACACCCATCACTTTGCCATTAGTAGTGGCTTTCGATCCTTGATGATTATTCATACCCACTGCTTCGGGTATTTCTTTTAAGACTTCATTCATTCGCCATTCAATTTCTTCACTGGTCATCCCGGATCGCAGTTTATATTCATCCTCTCCAGGTGTATTTAAGGTGGATTCCATGGGCATGTGAATGATCACCTCTTGACCGGCGGCAATGGCTTTTTTTGCAAATTCACTGCTTTGGCGATGGCCCGGTATAATGGCGCAGGTAATGGGCACATTCAATGTCAAAAAACCATCTGAGACTGCATCATTTCGATATCCAAAATCATCAATGACCAACACAATTTTTCCAACAATGGATGTTGAAGGTGTTTCATCTTCAATGGTTTCAACTTCATCAGTTACTGCCTCAAGAACGGTTTCGGGTGATCGGGTAGTCATGTCCAGTTTTCGCAAAGTAGCAATGTTACTGATGAGTAAAAAAAGAACCGCAATAGACAGTCCGATAATGACTTTTTTTGAATGGGATGAATTCATGGCAACCGAATTGAAATATCAATCATTTGAGGCATCCCTAAATGCTGGTCTCCCCATTGGATGCCATAAGCTACTGAATAAATCCCAAACTGAACACCCACTCCACCGGATATACTTTTCATGCCATCCGTATGCATGTAGGATCCGCCAAAAATCAGGTTTTTGTAATGCCCCTGTCCACCCACATAAACGATAGGGTTCTGAACCATGTTATTGGATTCCACGCCCAAAAATGCACTGTATGATTTTTCTTCAAAAATAATTGAACTCATGATGCGTTGGGGCAATTCAGGCTTTAATGTGCTTAAGGCATTCATTTTTCCCATATTCAGTGCGGATAATGTGAATTTTAAATTCTCTCTAAATGACCATCCCCATCCCAGGTCAACTGCCATACCGGATGCGCTTTCCTGATAAATTTGTATATTCACAAATTGAAAGCCAATGCCAAATTGGTGTGCACCATACGCCCATCCTGCCATACTCCTAACAGATAATCCATATGCCACATAATGACCCAATGGTTGTGATGTGGGTTTGTTTGGCCGATATTCAATATCATCCACGCCCACATATCGGATATCCAACCCACCACTGGCTTGACGAATTTGTCCGCGCCATTTCATGCTGGCTGTCTGGGTGCCAGCCAGCCAATTTCCATAAGCAAACCCCAATTCAGGGACACGGTTGATTTGATTTAATGCCGCCGGATTTCGCCAGGGAGAGTGAAAATTGATTAAGTCATATGCTGATGAAGGAATAGATAAAAACTGTGTCCCCGTTGCCAAAACTTGGGAAACACATCCAGCAATGAGAATTGATTTAAAATGAGAATGCATAAGTAAAAATGTGGGCAGCTCCTGCAGGATTTTCAAAAACAAATGCATAGTCCAGACGGCCATCTTTGTCTTTTAACAAGGACCAATCCAGCCCCACGCCCACTGACATGCGGCCATTACCCAATCCGCCCCGGATGTAGTAGTGATCAAGATAAGGATATTCTCCACCAATCCGAATAGTGTATCCCAATAATTCATTCCCATTCATGACCACACCGGCATCACCGGTCAAATACACATTTTTATAGGTATAGTTGGAACCCAAACGATAGAGGGTTGGGAATTGTTCAATGTAGACCTTCCCCCGTTCAAATATTTTTTCTGTCTTCCACTGATAGCGAGAGCTGAGATCTTGCACCATGAATGCCAAATTCAGACCATTCTCCGGATGAATGAAAACGCCAAAATCCATTCCCATCCCTTTGCCGGCCAAATCCATGGTGTTCATGGGGAGTTGATGGTTGAGTATCTTGAGATTCAGACCGGCAGAAAACCAAGGTAAGATTTTTTGTGCGAATGAAATGATAAACGCGTCCTCTGATGTGGAGAGATATTGAGTATGCTCCCCGGCGGAATTGCGGCCATCGATATTATCCACACCGGCGCTTACCCATGCCAACCCCACACTGGCAGATGGGGGCAATGGAATAGAAATATTTGCAACCATAAATCGACGATCTAATGGTAAGAAGTGATGACTGAAGCCCAGTTGTCTTTTCGTTAAGTACACCATGGATGCTGGGTTATGGTAAGCGGCGAATCCAGGATCAATTTCAGCGGTGAACCCACTTCCCATGGCCATGGCTCGCGCCGAAGCACCCATACGTAAAAATCCACCGGCAAATGATGCATAATTCCGTGCACTCAATATGGAAGCGCTGGCCAAAAAGATGAGTATATAGGGTCTGAATTTTTGCATCATTTTATTACAATCAATTTGATCCACTTCACCTTTTGGTCAAATTCAAGGCGAATAAAATAGGTGCCATTATCAACCAACCGACCATTCTTATCCTTTCCATTCCATTTTAAACTGCCTGTAGAAGATATACGTCTATCAAATTGTTTTTGGAGAACCGGTTCCATGGCAAAATTGAAAATATCCATTTTGACTACGAAGGATGTTTTCACATTCGCATGAATATGGACATACCCATCACCCCCCATTTGATTATGTTCGTAGGGTGAAAAAGGATTGGGATAGGCATATACTTTATCTGAATCATATGTTGCCCGATATACTTTCCAGTTGGATCCATTGGGATCCAATGCGCGGGCCAATCCATCCCATGAACCAATCCATACAGTGGCCGAAGAACCATAAAATGGGCGCTGATCATACGCCACACCGATCACTTCATCGCTCAAAATTTCATCCATGGCGTAGGTCCCCGTTGAACCAATGAGCAATGCCTGTTTTGCCGGTTTATACCTTGCCCAAGGTTTGGCTATATCCATAGGGTTTTCTGTAACTGTTTTCCATAATCCGGATTTACTGGCCACAAGCACGGTAGAATCGAAAGTTGTAATATTATAAACTCGTTCGCCGATAAGAGTTGTATGCCACGTATCCCCATCATCATTTGAAAAACTGACACCACTTTTTTCGCCAGCCCCTGCTGTAACCGTTGCTGCCCAAATGACACTTTGCCCTTGAGTCACTTGGCGAGCTAATCCCACAACGAATCCACCAGATAGCCCATCATTCACCGGTGTATAATGGACCCAATTTACACAACCGTTATCGCCGATCAATCCGCGGTTAATGCCATTGGCTGTACCCACCCAGACCGTATCACCGTATGCCATAACTGAAAATGCTTTGTGGTTATGATTCCCATAGGTCTTGGGGTCTTCAGATTTAGTCGATGTACCATCCCAAGGGTCTCGCGGATTGAGATAATAATTCTTTAGTACATACCCACTGGATGTATTTTCATAACTGGCAGCTTCGCAGGTATTTAACACCTGATCTCCATCTATAGGCAGCGGGACCCGTTCCCAGACTTTCTGTAGAATATTGTATCGGCGCAAGCCCCCGGCCCAACTGGTAATCCAGATATAATTCCCTGAAATGGCTGCATCATAAGTAACATTTGCTTCTTTGACTGTAATGGGCAATCCTTTAAAAAACCGTTTTGCAAATGGCGCAAGTGAATCGGCTTCCGTATCCACTGGTTGATCGAAATAGGTATAGTCAATGGAATTCCCGGTGGCATCAGTGCTGTAGATCAATCCATTGCCTACGGTGATGTCTTCACCGCTTTTGGCAAATGCAGCAAATAATGTTTTTTTATGGACAGCCAAGGCTACCACACCACCGGTTGGTGTCACATTGGTTAATTGACCTGCAGATGCATCGGCTTTCGATGTAATGGTATAGATATTAATCGTATCCCGCAGGACCGCCAAGCCGGAGCCGGTCCCCAACCATACTAATGTATCTTCTTGGGGAACGATATCGCTAATCATATTACTCTTCAGCCCTTTATATGCTGATGTATCAAATTCACTAACATTTATTTTGAATGTACCGGGAACTAACTTTTGGGCCATCAGCATATTGAATATAGATATGAAGATGATGAGCTTTCTCATTGGACCACCAATACTTTCTTCACTGTATCGCTATAGGCATTGGAAAGATCCTGGGCTTCGAATGTCCAGTGATAGGTGCCAGTTGTAGCATTCTCCGTCATGGATATGGTTCGGGTGAATGTGCCATCTCCTTTTTGAAGGTCGCCGGAGCCCTCGGCCCCTGCCCCATCATCATATAGCAAAATAGGGTTACCCCCATGCATCATGGAATCCAGCCCAACATGGTAAGACCGGAATAGCACCCGTTTGATATCATACAAACCATTAGGGTCACTTACAACGGCCGTCACAGAGAATTTGACTGTATTGGTAATATTGGGGTCGGGATTGGCAGTAGGTCTGGTCACCGTGTCTGGCACAAAAACAGATCCCAATTTCGGACGGATATTGCCCAATAAAAATGTTGAGGATTCGCTAAGTTTTTTGCCACTATATATTCCCATGATACTCAAGAATACTGAATCCTTCGCTGAAGCGGGAATGACATTTTTTAATACTGAACTGGTATTATCAATTTTACGACTATAAATCTCATCCTTTGATATCATATCGCCGGATGTACCATCGTCTAAAAGACGAATTGTATCTGCAGTATTGGATGCATCGATTCCTTGCCATAACACCATGACAGAATCGAGGGTACCACCTTGATATCCTTTTGCGACTTCTACGGACACATAGAGTTTATTGGATGCCTGAAGAAAAACAAAATCCACAGATGAAATTGGATAAGGATCATCCACCTGATAGGTCTTTTCACAACTGAATATTATTAACACAAGTGCAAGGGTGAGTATAGTTGGAATTCGCTTCTTCATTTTTGGTCGTAAATATGATTTACCATTAATGTACCCACTTGCCAAAGACTTTGGGGTGAGCAATTGGCCACCACATCGTTATGGGTATGATGATAATTAATTTGGTCGTTGGGATAATCAAAATCAATAATGTCCACTGCAGGGATGCCTGCAATTTCGTAAAGTGGAACATGGTCATCAAAGATCATAAATTTTGCCTGTTTTTTAAATGCAGGCAATTTCAATGATGCAGCTAAATCCCAAAGTTCCAATACCAATGCTGGATTTTGCTGATAGGAATATCGCTCAATATACAATTCTAAATTTTTATCGCCCACCATATCCAAATTGATGGCATAAGCCGGATATGGTATTGGCACATTTTTTGCAAAATATTGAGAACCGATGCAATAGGTCCAAGAGTCACCCGTAGTGCCATAATCTTCAGCATCAAAAAGAACGAGACTGACGCCAACCCTTGGCGAATCGCCATGAAAAATGCGCGCCAATTCCAAAATAACAGCTACCCCACTCGCACCATCATTCGCCCCCATAATGGGTTGATTTTTTCCCATAATACTGGTGCCCCTATCTCCCCAAGGGCGCGTATCCCAATGGGCAGAAATCATAATCTGTTTTTTTGCATCAGGATTAAACTGTGCAATCACATTATGCATCTGTACGATTTTGCCAGTCCGCGGCATGGTGTCTTCAAAAGGTTGTGTGAACACGGTATCTGCCAGTGGAGAAAGCACATCGATAAAGTATGTCAAAGCTTTTTTATGGCCGTCCGATCCAGGGTTTCGTGGGCCAAAATTGCATTGGGCCACTAGGTGTGAAAATGCTTTATCCCCATCGAACTTAGGTACTTGGGCCTGGCAACCCACCAATATGAAAATGCAAATACTAATGATATGGATGGTTTTTTTCATTTATTCATTATCCTCTAATCGCCAAGTTAACATCAAAACCGAAATCTCTATCAATTTTCTTTCCTGTATGTTTTGAATCGCTTTCACGGTATTCCCAGATCATACTCCCGCTCACGGACTTTGAAAATGTATAGGTGAGACGGATACCGGTTTTCCAACTGGATGTGAATGCCGTTTCAGCAAACTTGGTTGCTTCTAGTGCTTTTTGGAGTGTTCGATTTTTATTCATGTCAAAATTGAAGGTGAAGTTAACTTGATTATTCACCTTATAATTATCGAAAAATGGTATAGGAATATTAAACCCGCCACGATGGGTATAATTGGCTGTAAGCAGGTAAGAATTGTCATTGAATACCTTTTGCCCACCGTTGGCCGTTATCTCTTTAGATAATGTCCGATTGTGACGCATGGTAATGGCGATCCCTTTTTTTAAGGATAGGGTGGCACCAATTAAGGGAGCAAAATTCATATTGACGCGAGAGGTTCGCTCTTTATCTCCATAATCCTCAATGAAATCATCAATGCCAAAAAATGACATGTTGGGTCCGCCAAATTGATCAAACTGCCAAGCACGGGTTTCTTTACCATTGGTCACATGGTCCAAACTGAGGGTGCGGACAAATTTCCCGATAAATTTATTCCGCTCCAATCCAGTGAAGCGAACGGACCACCCTACAAATGGAAAACCATCTTCAAGATGACTCCCATAGGATAAATAATCTCTGGACATGGTTCGCTGTTCTAGCCCTGACCCCCTCAGATTGCTGGACAAATTTTGGGCATAATTAAAAGAAATGGTGAGTGCGCGCGTTAGGTTTAATCCAGAACGTAAAGAAAAATCACGCTTATGGTCGAAATTCCCTGTATTGGTCCCCACCTGTTCCGAATGATCGAGCCCATGTTCTTTTTGGAATCCCAATCGATATTCCCATGGTACGACACCCATGACGCCCATTCCTGTTTTATTAACATTCTCTGTGTATGTGAAATTTATGGGATTGAATTTTTTGGTTAGGCCATGGACCTTTTTCAAAAATTTACTATCCTGTTTTTGTTTATCCTTTTTTTCCTTTTCTGCTTGGGCCTCGGCAGCACGTTTCTCCATTTCTTGACTTGAAATTTCTTCTTCTTCGCCAAAAAGTTTTTCTCTGGTTCGGGTGCGTGATCTAGGTGGTGGGCGTGTAGTGGTTCGCTTTGGCGGTGCAGTTCGACCGGTGGAAGGCTTATAAACCAATTCAACTAATTTGGAGGGTAATAAACTTATCCCTGATGAAAAGCGAAGTTGATTACCAATATTTGCCCCTTCGACATTACCATCTCTGGCTTTATTCCAGCGGTAATTAGCAGAATAGGTAAAAGTGGGCTTTAGCCAATCCATGAGCACTGGAGAGAATGAAGAGGTAAAACTTTCGGTAATATCTGTCACGACCCCCGCATCCATATTTGTAATAGCATTGGCCATATATCCTCTATAATCATTCATATTGCTTTTGATGGCACGGCTAAATTTTGTGTTGACTGATTCCGTCATTTTATAATCCAGTGCATAGGTTTGATTTAATCCAAAATTATAATCATCCGGCGATTTATTACCACGGCGTGGTGTTTTTTGGGTCAACCGTTCACTGAAATTCATAGATGCATTAATAGAAGTCGGTGTGTAGTAAAGGTGGGTCTTTCCTAGCTTTTCTCCCACCCAAGGGACCTCAGACAACCACTTAAATGGCATGACATAATTATTCCGTCCGAATGGCAATATGTAATTCAAATTACCATTATAAGTTTCATTCAAGACTTCTTTTTGAATTTCATTAGACAAGGATCGCCTATTCATTGAGAATCGTGTGTTCATTCTATCTAGGGTATACTTCAGCAACTTATTATCAGATTTTGATGTTTTTGATGCTGCGATGGTAAGCGTTACTGCATTGGATTGGGCCAAAATTGAATCGGGTGCATTGGCTTCATCAACAAGGATATCCTGTCCGGGGAAATATTTGGGACGGCTGATAGTATTGGCCAATGTAGCTGAAATGGGAATTTTGATTCCCCAATCTTTTGGTAAAAATTTGTCCACATTGAAGGATGAATTCACATTAAAACTTTCGTTGGATTTGTTCGAACCCAATCGCCGTTGCAACATATGGAAGTCCGCGTCCTGCCTTCTGTATGCAAAAGATGTATTCATCACATCGGCCATTTTTACACGGCTTTGAACCCGCATAGAAATCCCTTTATCCCGATTCACACCGCTGAGTCTCAATTCATCAAGCCAGACTTCTCCACTGATAGGCGTTTCTGCATTGTTTCGGATTCCAACGATAAAAAACTGGATACGATTGAGTGCAGGCTGTCCGTTAATCCGAATCATCTTACCAGTCTCCACACCCATTTCATCTGTAAATCGATATTCCTTAAAATTGACTGAATCCATGAAGACATCAGTCACATTGAATTTTTTCACCGAACTGGAATCCTGAAGCTTTAGGCCTGTGAGCCATTCTAAATCTAATTCGATAGAATTTCGACCCAACCCTTCATCCCATCCATCATAAACAGGTTGTGTCACTTCATAAAAATTCTCACCAAAACCAAATCGCATGAAAAAATCCACATTCGTATGTTCATGGGTGATCCAGGGGCTCATCCCATGTACATACATTTTCATTTTATCGTAGGATAAATAACTTTGTGCCCGCTCCCCACTCAAAGCGATAAGGGATTTCATGGCCGCACCACTGGCCCGTCTTGGCAATTCAGTGAATTTCATCACCAATGATTGTTCTTTCGATCGGATTTGATTAATCCGGTCATATTCCCCTTGTACTCCTTCAGGCGGTTTATAGTTGGCATTGTCATCCGTATTAATGACGGAAATGGCGAAAACAGAATCGGCATTTTCTTTGGAATAGATTTCGGATGAATCGGCAGCGATTCCCAATTCCTGCCATTCGTTACCTACCAATTCAATTTTGGCAACTTGGATATATGTTTTTTTATCTACATCACTGACACCAATGCGCAGATGGTGAATATTATTCCATTCTCGATCTTGTCCCGGATTGCTTTTTTCAAAATCGACAAGTGGAATTCGGAATAATCGCCAACCCGTCGCCACGCCATCTTTTCTCGTTTCACCTGAAAGGTAAGTGGTATCAGTCAATGAAAATGACTTGGTGAAATAATCATTTGATCGATCCAAAAATCCAGTTCGATCCAAATCTTCTGTATCGGGATATCGGCCTGCATCCAGGGCATTTTTCTCCGTTCCGTTAATTCGTGAATAGTCATTACTGCCTTCAGAATATTCCCAATTATCTCCATTCGGGTCCTGGGGATCTACATCACTAAATGAATTGATTAATTTCGTTTCACCGGACCCAAGGTAGTCGCTATAAGATGGCCCTTCCGGATCTAAACAAGCTCCCCACCCATCTTCATAGCCATCCGTACATCCATCCAATCCCACATCTTCTGCGTCGTCCAAAATACCATCACCAATCAGTCCACCCACGGGAATGTCTTCTGTATTTAAAATACCATTTCCATCTCTATCTTCACTAATCTGTCCTAAATCAATGGTGATTTTACCTCGTTCTCCTTTCATCCAAATTTCAAAAAATTTGGTTTGAGTCTGGTCATAATCACCGGAATAGAATGGAGTGATGATGCCGCCCCATACTGAATCATCACTTACCGTTTCTTGGTGGGCTCGCTTATCAAATTCCAGAATCATAATATCCGTCGTTTCGTTCTGAGCACGGAGTGAGGTAGAGAGGTTAGGCCAAATATCTTTGGTCCGCGTTTGCACAAATGGATTGAACCATTTTAATCGACCCCGTTTTCGCTGGTTAAGGGATTCGCCCGTAATCATATCAACGGGTGCAGATGATTCACGCCAAAATCGACGCAGGATGGGTATCGATGTGGTTCGTTTGGATCCTTCAAAATCATCAATAAATGCCACACCATTGGGGTCACCGGTGGCCCGATTGTTAATCGGATTTGGGTTGGGCAAAATCTGGGCAAATTCACCTTCAATAGAAAAAGAAGATGGTTTATCCGTTTCAATAGCAGGTATTTTATCCAGAGCGCGGGTGACCATGGGCATATCCTGTTGAAAGCGGCCATTTAATCCCCAAATAAAGTTTCGCATGGGTTCATAGCCTACCTCTACTTTTTCATTCACCACCGATTGATTATAGTATAGTGCCGTACCACCAATGAATGAATTTTCTCCGAAATCCATTTGAGAGCGAACACCCAGAATTGTTTTTTTATCAAATGTGACTAACTGATGTTTATCATAAATCACTTTAATGTCCGCATTGGGATCCACATCATCAGCCAAAACAATGGTGCCGCTAAAATAATCTACTTGATAATCGATGCCTCGTTTTAGAGATACGCCACCCTTATAGACTTGCTCACTTCCTTCTACAATCATAAACCCTAAATTAATGGTGGCGCTTTGGTTTGCATAATCCACTTCGATGGTGAAACGGCTGTCGTTGTTAATTTGCGTTCGTTGTGTACTAAAATACATTTTACCCGTCCCCAGTGATCCTTGGAGTCCCGTCGCTTGATTCCCATCGGGAAGGGTGTCTGCCGCAAATGGATGATAGGTAGGAAAAAACAATACACCATCACTTAAACTCACAATATTTCCGTTGGCCAAATCAATTTTTTGGTCAGCCGACCTGACGCCGCTTTCATTCAAACTATCCAACCCAAATTGGGTAATGTATGGATTCCCCTGTGGATCCAAATGGCTGGGCACGGGGAGACGATCATTCACGATGCGCAAATCAAATCCTTCGCGATTAATGTTGGTTGTTCCCAAATAGTACACATTTTTAAACATGAGGAGCCAAACGGGATGACTTGGGGTCAAATTTTTGGGTTTCAGCATTTTCATTTTTAGATAGTCGTTCCCAGTGGATATGCCTTCACCCACAACCATCAGTGTATCCCCAGTGGTGCGATCTGCAATCACATAGGTACAGCCTAACACTTCATCGCTGGCCTTTTGCCGTAGTCGGATATAACCCAAATCTTCGCTAAGGACATAATCTTGACCTTGCTCTAATCGTTTGAAATTACCTGTCTGATCATGGCTTTCATTAGGTTGAGATAGATCGGCATAGGCCGTTCCAGGGTTGGTTTCGGAGTTAGTAGATTGATCCAATTGGTATAATTCAAAATTCCGAACTACTACATTCCCGATTTGATGGAGTCCATCCTTTAAGGGATAAAATGATGGAATAACAATGGGGCGGCCCTGATTGGATGTAACAACTCCATTCCGGAACCATTCATGGACATAAAAATATTGATTCTTGACATAATTATAATCCTTAATCTGAAAGGTCTGAGCCTCACTTTTCCCTTTATATTCCTGAGATTTCTTCTCTGTATTCACCACGGATGCGATGGCCGTCACATTCATGGGCCCTAGTTTGGATACAGTTTTTACACCGAATAATCCTTGGTGACTGGCAGAACCCATGAGGGATTGAGATCCCGGGAGAGTCAGGGATACATTTCCTGCATCCACAGACTGAATAATATCATCCTCTTCACCCTTGTAATTGATTCGGATATTATTCTCCCAACTAAAGTCCCGTTCTGAATCATGGTCCACGTTTACAGCCACCCGTTCCCCTATCTTCCCTTCTACACTAATGCGCTGGGTCTGGTCAAATTCTAAATGGGTATTTTGGGTTTCATTTACTTTGGATCGAATCAATTCCTGGTCCTGAAATACAAGATTCCCTTTTACGGTTACATTACCTCGAGCAGTTAAGGAAACACGACCCAGTTTCGCCACATCTACTCCAATCACTTCAATGCCTCGTCCGCGATTATCCTGTAAGATTTGAGATTGTGGTTTCCTCAAAGTGGTCGTGTCGTGGATGGCCTTATGCATGGCCAATTGTCGATTCACCTTTATTTGCCGGTTCACGTACCAATCCACGGGCGCCACAAAAGGGACATTGAGTGACTCACCAAAATACAAGCCTGTAAATGTGATTGTAGACCAATCCTTGGCTACCTCAATTTTTCGCACAATAATGAATGGTAGTCGGATGAGATTCCGTGGCTGATAAGAGGAAGAATCATGAGGCATAGTCAACGAATAAATATACTGTTTATCTGGATTATAGAGGAATGGAGAGTCGGGATGCCAATTCTCTGGAAGGTCATGGATGGACGCACCCCCTTGGCCGTATACAGGAAACAATACGGTCAACCATAAGCATATGCTGACAAAACGGATTCGTTTTGACACGAAATCCACCTCCATTATTTGAGTTAACAAGGCCCTTTTGGACCCAGTGATACCGACGAGCGGTTACATTAATCCGTTAACGTTGAGGCGATAGTCAGCTCCTTATGTTTGACGTACATTGTTTTTTATCCATTTTTCGAGGATGACTGAGAAATTACGTAAAGCTTTCCCACGATGTGAAACACTATTCTTTTCTTCTTTTCCAAGAGATGCGAAGGTCTTTTTGAATGGTGGATAGTAGAAAATTGAATCAAACCCGAATCCTCCATCTCCTTCTTTGTGGTCTAATATGGCCCCTTGGACCATTCCTTCTGTCCATTCATTTTGATCGCCTGTCACGAATGCAATCACGGTTCTGAATCGCGCCGACCGTTCTGCCATAGGCAGACCATCCAGTTCAGTTAGTATCTTATTGCAGTTATCCTCAAAGGTGGCATTCTCGCCTGCATATCGAGCGGAGTAAACACCGGGAGCCCCATTAAGTGCATCCACCTCTAATCCCGTATCGTCAGCCAAGGCAGGCAATCCGGTTATTTGATGGACGGTTTCCGCCTTAATAAATGCATTCTCTTTTAAGGTGCTGCCCGTCTCGGGGATATCTCCAATTATAGGAAAAGCATCTAGTGTAAGAAGTTCAACAGAAAGATGATCCAATATTTGGACCATTTCTTCCATTTTACCGCGATTATGTGTAGCGAGAACGATTTGCAAAAATTAACCTCGAAAAAATGTCGGGGAAATTACTGGCTCTTCAGAATAGACCCAACGGGATTTCGGACCTCGGTTATATTTTATTTACATTCCCCTATTGTCCACGAGATTACGCCCGCATTTTCCGCTACACAGGCATTGCCATAGGTTTTATTATCGCATCCGCAGACGGGATCATAAATCTTTGTACAGGGGTCATTTTTTATTTTGCTTTCGTTAATACAATTATCCCTAGTTTCTTCACAGCTGAAAAACGTTATGGCTGCTAACACAATCAGGAATTTTTTCACTGGTCTTGCTTGGGAGTAATATCGTGCCAATGACCGTGCTCTGTGGACCATTCCTTACCTTCGGGGACGGGGCCATCAGGCTGGGGAATATTCAGGGTTTCCTGTTGAACAGGCGAAGTCTGACTAGGTGCAGTTGAAGTTGCTGCATCATGCCAATGACCATGTTCAGGAGACCATACTTTTCCTTCAGGCACTGGACCTTCTGGTTGTGGCACATTTAGGCTTCGATCAACTCCCAGTGGTTTCGGTGGGATTGGTGGTCTATTCGTATTGATGTCATGGTAATGGCCATGTTCTTCCGACCACACTTTTCCTGGGGGTGCAGAACGTGTATTCCCGTTATTTACGGAAGAAAAAACATCTTTAAAAAACCAGACTGCTACCAAGGCAATTGCGCCATAAATGCCGACTTTTTTCCATGGGGATTCTTTTGATTTCAACCCATGGCATGATTTATATTTTTTACCACTACCACAATGACAGGGGTCATTTCTATTTATTTGCATGATGTTTTCCTTTGGTGGCCCCGATGGAGATAAGCCAGTTCCACATATTTATTCGCCCATTTTACATTTTGATCATAGGTTGATTCGGACAATGTTTTAATTGTTTTCCCTGGGAGGCCCACCACCAATCCATAATCGGGAACGATCATACCTTCTTTTATCAAAGCGCCGGCACCAACTACAGCGCCTCTGCCTATTGTGGCCCCATTCATAATGATGGCACCCATACCAATGAGGGCGCCGTCATTAATCGTACAACCATGGATAATGGCATTATGTCCTACCGTCACATCATTCCCCACGATGACACCTTGATCATTTTCCAAGTGAATGACGCTATTGTCTTGGATATTGGATCGTTCTCCAATCACAATTTGGTTAATATCTCCACGGCAGACTGTATTGTACCAAATAGAACTGTCTGCTTTCAGAATGACGTCCCCAATTATTCGTGCCCCTTCGGCCACAAAAGCCAATTTATGAATCTGAGGTGATTTGATAGTGGTGTTTTCTCTTAAATCTGATTTTTCCATAGCTATATACTAATCTGTCTATACCGATATCGCAAAAAGAAAGTCTGACATAATCCAGCAATGACAAATGAATTAATGGCCCAATATATTCCCGGCATAGTGGCCCAAACCGATCCGGCCCACAGCCCCAACAGAGCAACACCAACATAAATCATCACCGCTTCACTGATGCCTTTTGTTTCATGATGGTGAACCAGTAATCCGCCATACCATGATTGATAGACTTGATAGCCCGGCATCAGAATGGCAAACATAATGGTGATAGATGCCAACCGGGTTAATGCTTCTGAGATGCCTGTTACATACTTGAACCAAAATCCTCCCAACGGTGTAAATGCAATCAAGGCCAACAATCCCATGGTAGATAGTGCCAATATTTTAGCAAAACGAAAGAGTTGCGTTTTTCCTTCTGGCAATTCGGCCAGGCTGACCACCACTTCATTAAAAGCAAAACCCATTCCCCGGGTGAGAAAAACCAACCCATAGACCACGGGCCATGCAGCCAGCGAAGATAGGGCTTCAGGCATGCGGCTCATCCCCGCAGCACCGGCCGGGTGGATTAACAATGTCATCAGGGGCGTCATGGCCAAAGGTAAATAAAACCGTGTGAAGGACTGCCTCGTTATTGGTGGTGTGTCACTGGATTTCGGCAACCTATTATGGATGATGGGCTGAACAGCCGTATGTGCGTAGAGTGCTTCCACAGTAACAGAAATCGCCACAGCACAGGCGCCTACCACCACACCCGAAAAATCTGTAAAGCCATACCCAATCGTTAGAATAGTCACCAATGAGGTCAATCGAACTGCGGTCCCGACTGCGACGCCTTTGGAATTCCCATATTTAATCATGGTGCCTTGATTTAATCGACGCCAAGCTATCATGAATGTCCATGGGGTCATGATCTGAAGTCCAATCCTCCCGGGTTCAATGAGGGCATCCGGTACCTGGAGAATGCCTTCGGCCAATCCGTAATATAAGGGTGTAAAGGCGACCAACAGATGAAGGACCGACAACACCAAAGACATGATGAGCATATATTGAAAAAGGGTTTGATAGGCGAGTCGATCCTTCGCCAGAGCTGTGCTGGCAGTGAGCAGCATAATGATAGGGCCTTCGATAGCCAATGATATGGGATAAATGAGCGAGCCCCACGAAGCCAGTGTAATCTCTGGTGCAGCCATACGGGCTACAAAGGCAGTGAGCATAGGTGTTTCAACCCCCATGAGAAACCAACTACCTGCTAAAGGCATCCAAAGGGCGAATATACGCTTTAATGTGAGGGGGCTTTTACGATCCATAGGTCTAAAGAGTGAATTGAGGCGAAGAAATTAATACGAGTAAGATCTAACCACTATTCATTATAATAATTTGAATTATATTTTGTGCAAATTAATTCATCATTTAAGAGGTTTTAAAAATGATTAATCGCAGAAAATTTATACAAACATTATCCCTAATGGGGATATCCACTACATTGGCAAAATCAAGGCTCATGGCCAAACCGGCCGAACCCAATTCTAAAGACAATCCCATTATACTGTGCAGTCGCGGTGAACAATGGGGAAGAAAAGTGTTAAAACCTGGATGGGATATTTTAAGAAAAAATGGGAAATTATTAGATGCAATTGAAAA
>CEUZ01101471.1_pt1 | contig 37059 bp, 33 predicted proteins | sample 361511 | NCBI WGS metagenome assembly CEUZ01 (sample SAMEA2622822, study PRJEB7988) | marine metagenome | biome: marine biome (ENVO:00000447); feature: surface water layer (ENVO:00002042); material: "saline water (ENVO:00002010), including plankton (ENVO:xxxxxxxx)" | depth 5 m | reverse complement strand
TCGGCGTATGAGTTTTATATTTCTGGGTTGGAGCAGTCTTTGTCTAATAACACTTATATAGCAGGTAATGAATTAACCATCGCTGATATTTCTTTTGTTTGTGATTTCTCTCAATTCTTAAGGGAAGGTCACTACGAAGAAATTTTACAGAATAAACAGCTTGATCTGATAACAAAGAAGGGCCTTGATGAGTACCCTAAAGCATATAAGCACCTGTTAACACTTAGTGAACGAGAAGAGTTTTCTTCTGTAATGGGTACTTACTTAGATTGGTACAAGGGGGTTAAAAAAGGTTGAAGTCTTTCTTAATAATATTTTCTTACATATGTATATGGACGACCCCTTTACAATTATTTCTGATTATTTGGGGTTTAATGATTGTTTTTAACTCAGAGCTTACAATCCTCTCTTTAACTAATGAGATTTTCCTGAGCACACATTTACCTTGGCTTTATTCTTTAGCAAAATCAATTTGGTATTTTATTTTTCCAGATGCTTTGGCGAGCTGGATTTTTGCTTTACCTTTTATTATTCATATGTTCTTAAAAGCATTTTTTAGCACTTGTTTAGGGTTATGGTTACTTCCTATTGCTAAAAGGATGTCTTAATCTTAATTTTAAAATAGAGAGCCTTAATATGATTTGTATAAAAACAGAAATACCTAACTATATTAATGGGATAAATGATGAGCTTAAAGCTATTTACCATAGCAATGATTGCTTCTGTATCTGGGTGTTTAATACGAGAAAAGACAGAATTAGATTTATGGATGAAACTGTTGGTATGATGAAAGATGAAAGAGAGGCTTTTTTTGAAGCCAATTATAAAAAAGATATAAATAATTAAGAGGAGAAAATATGTTGAAACTTCATTTTGCACCTAATTCAAGAGCTGGAAGAATTGTATGGCTATTAGAAGAACTAGAATTGCCCTACGAGATAAACAAAATGGCCTTTCATCCTAAGGACTTAAAATCTGATGAGCATAGAGAAAGACATCCATTAGGAAGAGTACCTGTTCTTGATGATGGAGATATTAGGATCTATGAATCTGGAGCAATTGTTGAATATATTTTAGAGAGACATAAAAATGGAGGACTTAAACCTGGGGTGGATTCACCTGATTACCCTAATTACCTTCAGTGGTTTCACTATTGTGAAGGAATGGTTATGCCTCCCATAAATACCATTGTTGTTCAAACTCTATTACTTCCTCCTGAAAGACAAGATGAAACAGTTCTTGGGCAAGCTCAAAGACTCTTAGCCAAAGCTCTAGGGCCTGTTAATGAAGCATTAGAGGGAAATGATTATTTAATAGGGGACTTCTCTGCTGCAGATGTAATGTTAGGGCACTCATGTTTTATGGGTAATCGATTAGGTTGTGTAGATGAAGAGATGACTCATTTGAAGAGTTATGTTCAAAAAATTACAGAAAGACCTGCTTTTAAAACTGCAATAGAAATGCAGTAAATTAATGGAACAACATAAGAATGATTGATTTAAGTTTAAAAGGTAAGAGGGCTGTAGTTACTGGGGCCAGTTTAGGAATAGGTGCTGCAGTAGTTAAATTGTTAGCTGACCATGGTGCATCTGTAACCTTTTGTGCCAGGACAAAAGATTCTATTGAGGAGCTATCTAATTATGAGACGAATAATGGTGGTTCTATTAAAGGACTAATAGCTGATATGGGCGAGGAAACTTCAACCAATAAATTTATTGAGAGTGTTCAAGAAGAAGGACCCACTGACATATTGGTTAACAATGTAGGCGCTTCTCCCTCAAGAAACTTCTTATATATGACTGATGATGACTGGAGATCTTTGCACGAATTGAATTTATTATCAGCTGTAAGATGCACTCGAGCTTTCCTTCCTCATATGAGGGAGCAGAAATGGGGAAGGGTGATTATGGTTTCAAGCTCTGCTGGTAAATATCCTAATGCTGCCCTAATAGATTATGGAGCAACAAAGGCTGCTATGATTTCTATAAGTAAATCATTGGCTAAGAAATATGGAGCAGACGGCGTGCTAGTAAATTCCGTTTTGCCTGGTCTTATACATACTGCAATGTGGGAAAGGGCTGCTAATGAGATTGCAGAAGCAGTAGACAGTACACCAGAGTCAGTAATTGAAAATAATGGTAAAGGGGTTCCAGTTGGAAGATATGGTACTTCTGATGAAGTTGCCTCACTGATTGTATTCCTTTGTACTAATTCAGCTTCTTACATAAATGGTACCTCAATAGAAGTTGATGGTGGACAAGCAGCACACATATAATTTAAATTTTTTTTAGGATTATTATGAAAATAGGAAAATTAGGGGTCTGGTATTTTTTTGATGCAATGTCTTCTGTAGTAGCTGCTGAGACAGCAAAAAGAATAGAAACTTTAGGTTACTCTACATTGTGGATTCCTGAGACTACAGGAAAAAATCCTATGGTTTTAAGTTCTTGGCTTTTATCAAATACAAAAGAGCTTAATGTTGCTACTGGCATTGCCAATATATATCACCGTGAACCTGGTGTGTCTTTAGCAGCCCAAAAATCTCTCTCTGAGCAATCTAACAATAGGTTTTTGCTAGGACTAGGTGTCTCTCATAAACCTTTAGTTGAAGGAGTAAGGGGACTAAATTATGGACCTCCTGTGAAGACTATGAGAAATTATTTAGAGGGAATGAAAGCTGCACCCTATACCGCTGTATCTCTTGATGAGGAGCCTCCTACAGTAATAGCAGCTCTAGGCCCTAAAATGCTTGAATTAGCTTCCGAACTTGCCCAAGGGGCACACCCTTATTTTACTTCTCCTGACCACACAGCTATGGCAAGAGAAAAGTTAGGCAAAGACTCTTGGCTTTGTGTTGAACAAAAAGTAATTCTGGAGAATAATGCAACGAAAGCTAGAGAGGCAGCAAAACAAACAGCTAAAATTTATCAAGGATTACCAAATTATAGAAATAATTGGATCAGGATGGGTTTATCAGAAAAAGATATAGATACTCTAAATGATAAGTTCATAGACAGTACTTTTGCTTGGGGAACTTCTGACAAAATAAAAGAAAGAATACAAGAACATTTTGATGCGGGAGCAGATCATGTTTGTATACAACCTGTTAATCCTGAGGGAATTAGTGCTGAACTACACTGGGAATGTCTAGAAGAATTAAATAATTAATCAAGTATTCTTAAAATGTTTGAAGATATTAAAACCCTATTTTGGTTTTTAAAAAGACCAAATTTCTATGCAACTATGATTTCTTTAGTTTTAAGAAAATTTTTACCTAACAAGGATTCTTTGGCAGATAGAGAAGAGGAGTGGTGTCAGGAAAGAACAATAAGCGTTGAAGAGTGTTTTAAAAAATTAGATTTAGATCCTTTTGAAGAACCTCCTTTTTCAAAAGAATATATTGAAGAAGTTGAAAAAAAGATAAAGGGTTCAAATTCAAATTTTGGAGGACAAGGACATGTCAATTTATTATACGGGCTTTGCGAGTCATTAAAGGCTAAGAAAGTTCTTGAAACAGGTGTTGCTTACGGATGGTCATCTCAGGCTATTCTTAATTCTATTTCTAAAAGAGAGGGAAAATTAGTTTCCGTTGACATGCCTATGGTAAAGCAGACAGACTATCATTTAATAGGAGTAGCTGTAGAAGAAAAGAATCTACCTTATTGGGATTTGATTCGTGAACCTGATAAATACGGACTTTATAAAGCCATAAGAAGATTTAATTCCAATCTAGATTTAGTTCATTATGACTCAGATAAGTCTTACTACGGACGAAAATGGTCTCAAAGAATTATCTGGAACAATGTAAAAGAGGGTGGTGTTTTTGTTTCTGATGATGTTGAAGATAATTCTGCTTTTAAAGAATTCGTAGAGGAAAAAAAATTAGATTTTATGATCTTAAAGTTTGAAGGAAAGTATGTAGGCGTAATTAAGAAATATGTAACTTAACCTTCTGTTAGTTAAATATATTTTCATATTCAATTCCTATATTCTCTACAGAAAAATCCTTTGCTCTTTTGATTAAAATTTCTTCGTCCATTTTATGATTTATAGCGTATTCAATTTTTTCTGCTAAGTCCTTTGGATCATTAACTTTACATAAGTAACCGTATTTATTGTTTCCTATTATTTCTGCAGGCCCTGACTTACAGTTAGTAGAAACAACTGTTTTGCCCAAGGAAAGTGCTTCCACTATAACAAGGCCGAAACCTTCATAGTCTGAAGGCAAAACAAATAAATCTGCCAAGTTAATTAGATTTAAAGGTGCATTGAATTGACCTAATAAACAAACATCCTTATTAAGGTTTTTTTCAATTACCATTTCTTCTATCTCTGCCCTTCTGGGGCCATCGCCTACTATTAACAGTTTACAAGCAATATTTCTGTCATTCTTAAGGATATCAATAGATTTAATCAAATTTGGGTAGTTTTTTTGAGTTTTAAAGTTGCCAACAGAAATTATTTTGATTTCTTTACTTTGTGACCAAGAGATTACTTTTTCAGGTAATTTTTGAATAAACAAATCAGGTTCAGAAAAAGCAGGATTATAGATAACTTTGGTCTTTTCTTGCTTTACTCCTTTGCTGATAAGATCTTCGGAAACACCCTCCGAAACAGAGATAATTTGTTTAGAAAGATTGTATAAAAATTTAATACTCATTCTTTGAAAGAATTTAAAGAAAAAGCTTTTTTCTTTCCATTCTTCTCTTAAATGGCAATGTTCTATAAGAATTAATTTGTTTAGTTGGCTGGGAAGAAAAAGGAATGCTATAACAGAGACAATTGTTAAAGGCCAGACATTTGACAGAAAAAAGTCATAATTCTTCTTCTTTAGAAACTGTATTAATGGAATTATTGATTGGGAGATTTTAATTAAGTTAAAGCTAGTGACTTTTACTTTATGATCAATCTCACTTAAGAAAACATTATTGTTACTCACTAAAAGTATTTCTACTTCATACCCTTTCTTTACTAAATAATTAGATAATCTTACTGCTACTTTCTCAGTACCCCCCATTGAAAGGTCATAAAGAAAAAAAACTATCTTTTTATTCATAAATTAAGAATTTACTTTCGCTTAACAAAAGATTTAAAGGATAATAATTGATTACAAACACAAGTAACATAGATCTTTAAGGATTATTATTAAAAAAATAAGCAATATTTAATCTAAGGATAATTAAAGGACATAAAAATGTGCGGTATTTTTGGTATTTTACATCACGAAAATAAACAAATCGATCAAAGCTTCCTTTCTGGATTAGAGGGATCTTTAGCTAGAAGAGGTCCAGATAATCAAGGGGTAGAAGAGTTTTTAATAGACTCAAAGAAGCTAAAGTTCGGCCATACAAGGCTATCAATTCTGGATTTAGAAAAAAGTGGGAATCAGCCAATGAGCTCTCACTCTGACAGGTTTTCTATTATTTACAATGGTGAAATATACAACCACTTAAAATTAAGGAAAAAGGTTGAGAAAAAAGTAAGGGTAATTTGGAGAGGAACCAGTGACACAGAGACTTTATTAGAAATGTTTGAGAACTTTCCAATTTCTAAAGTTCTTAATGAAGTGCGTGGTATGTTTTCCTTTATTCTTTATGATAAAAAAGAAAGAAAACTATATATAGCTCGAGATCAAGCAGGTGAGAAACCTTTATATCTATCGACATCTAAAGGCTTTATTGGATTTGCTTCTGACTTAGATCCTTTGAAGAAAGTAGTTGGTTTTAATAAATCATTAGATTTTGAAGCAGTAGAGGATTTTCTTAAATTAAACTACATACCAACACCTAAGACAATATACAAGAATAGTTTTAAATTACCTCCAGCAAATTGTTTAATTTTAAATCTTAATTTTTACCAATTTAAATCTTGTGATAGTTTTGATGAGTTTGTAGATTCAAAAGGGGTTAGTTGCTATAACTGGATAGATGAAAAGGAAGGCCTTGAAATGGGAGAAGAGATTAGGGGGCTCGACGAGCAGTCTCTAGTCTTAAAACTAGAAGAAGTCCTTTCTGAATCTGTAAGAAGTCAGCAGATTTCAGATGTTCCTTTAGGAGCCTTCCTTTCAGGTGGTATAGATTCAAGTTTGATTGTTTCTTTAATGAAAAAAGTTAGACAGGAAGAAACAAAAACTTTTACTGTAGGTTTCAATTTTCTTGAATATGATGAATCGGAACATGCACAAAAGGTTGCCAATCATCTGGGAACAGATCACACGACATATCGATGTTCAGAAAATGATTTCTTTGATCTTATACCTAACCTAAATTTAGCATTCTCAGAACCCTTTGCAGATTCTTCGCAACTGCCGACTATGCTAGTTTCAAGAATGGCAAAACAGCAGGTCAAAGTTGTATTAAGTGGAGATGCCGGAGATGAATTATTTGGTGGTTACAATAGATATTTACTCGCTAATAAGTATTATAAATACTTTAGATTCACTCCATTTATTCTTAGAAGTAATCTTTCAAGGTTATTTAAACTTCTACCTTCAAGTCTTGCTATGGGTTTAATCAATACTATAATTTCTACTGATTTCTCGGGTAATAAAGAGAACAATCTAAGCAAGATTTTGAATAAAGCTCTTTATATAAAAGATAAAAAAAGCTTTTACACTTCTATGATAAATGAGTGGACTAAAGAAGATAAGATAATGGATTTTAAAGAGGAGGTTAATAATTATCATTTCCTAGAATGTTTTGACAGTAAAAAAGAAACGAAACTAGAAGAAACAATGATGAAAGCTGACTTTAATAGTTATCTTCCGGATGACATTCTTTGTAAAGTAGATAGGTCTTCCATGTTTTACAGTCTAGAAACTAGAGCACCCTTTTTGAATAGAGAGGTAATTGATTTTGCTTTTAACCTTCCGCTCAACATGAAGATAAGAAATGGGGAATCTAAATGGATCTTAAAGCAATTACTTTCTAAGTATTTACCCCGTGAATTATTCGATAGACCCAAGCAAGGATTTGGGATTCCAGTAAGTAAGTGGATGAGAGGAGAGTTAAAAGATTGGGTAAATGAAACTTTAAGTGATGAAGCACTAAACCAACACAATTTATTTAATAAATCTGTTGTATCAAAGGTAAAGGAAGACCACTTTAAAGGTTTATCTAATAATGAACACAAACTTTGGTCATTACTCCAATTTAATCAATGGTATGACTCAAATAAATAAATTGAAACCAAAATTATTATTCTTAGAATCTCTAAGAGGTGTAGCTGCTTTAGCTGTTGCCATTTATCACGTTAAAGATATATCAACTTCACCTATTACTGATAATCTATTTATTGAGAACAGCGATACGATGGTCGATTTCTTCTTTGTTTTAAGTGGATTTGTTATTGCTTATACCTATCTAGATAGAATAAATGACTTTAGGTCTTTAGTTAACTTTAAAATTAAAAGATTCTTAAGGCTCTATCCATTACACTTAATTACCTTATTGGGCTTTTTAATTATAGAAATTGCTAAGTATGCTTTAGAAGCATTTGCTGGAATTTCATCTAATGTCGCACCTTTTTCAACAAATAACCTTTCCTCTTTCATAAGCAACCTTTTTCTTTTTCATTCTTTTACCGAGCCCACTGTTACCTTTAATGCCCCTAGCTGGTCTATTTCAACAGAGTTCTATACATATCTAGTCTTTGGATTAGTTGTTTTATTTTCAACAATCTTAAATAACAAATTTAGACCTTTTCTACTTTTTATCGTAATGGCTGTATCTGCTTATTTAGTTTTTATCTTTGATGCTATGGAAGAATTTGTTGGTGTAGCAATGTTTAGGTGTATGTACTCTTTCTTTCTAGGAACATTAATTTTTTATCTTTTCGAAAAGATAAAGGTTACAACCCCTTTATTAATAAGTTTAGGTCTTATCCTGTTCACAATTTGGGCAGTTTGCTATCCTGAAATAGTACCTAAAATAATATTACCTATTTTATTCGCTTTAGTTGTTTTCTCTTTAGTAACCTCTAAAACGAATACCCTTATTCGTTTTCTCAATTATAAGCATTTAGTTTTCTTGGGTACTGTGAGCTATGGAATTTACATGATTCATTATGGGGTTTGGTGGGTATATCACCAAAGTTTAAGATTTCTTTTTAATTTTGAGACACAAATCTTTAATGATGGATTAATTATTAAGATTGACCCACTACAAAGTACTTTTATGGTGTTAAGTGGAGTAATCATCGTCATACTTTTGTCATGGTTGAGTTATAAATATATTGAGATTCCGTTTAATAATCTAAGGCATAAAGTTAAGGTCTAGTAATAATTAATCTTTAAAAAATTTATTTTTCTTGTTGTTTTTTTAAATGTTCAATGCCTTGCTCTAAAGAGATTTTTTTAAACTGAATTTTGTCTTTAGGTCTCAGTTGGCCAATTAAATCTAGGTCGACTAAAGCTGTTTGTAATATTCTAGGATAGCCACCAAGAGTTTGAGAATCGCATCCTAAAATTATTGGTAGGCCATTGCTAGGACATTGAATAGTTCCTATGCTTACAGGGCAACTAATCATTTTCCCGCTTTCTACTAATTTTAGTTCTTTACCGTCAAGTCTATTTCCTATTCGACTGGAATCATTAGAGACAACATAAGTACCAGAAAAAATTTCTTTTTTTGAAGGTTCCGTTAGTAAATTAAACTCTGGGCCTTCAAATACTTTTAAAATTGATTTATTTGTTAAAGGCTTTAATTTATCAAGGTTCAAAGAAGAAGGGTCATTTAATTTAGTTTTGTAGGATTCTGATTCTATTAACGACCCTTTGCTTAGAGCTTTACCATCTAATCCCCCAACATTTGCAGGTAAGTAAGTAGATAAACTTCCTAAAAATTTTTTAGCTATTATTTTCTCCGAAAGAGATATGTAGCTTCTGCAGCCTATAAGACAGTTATTCATTGTTAAGATATCATTAGTTTTCACTTTAACAACTTCGTACATCTTTATTTCTTTGTCATTGATTCTGGCATTCATATTTGCGCCTGTAATAGCTATAGAATAAGGCTTTAAAAATCTAAGAGTAGGTCCTGTCAAAGTACACTCAATTACAGGAGAGTTAATATCATTACCCAATAAGTAGTTTGCAACTTTTATTGAGAGCTTATCCGCACCTCCAGATAATGGAACTCCCATATGAGCTAAACCTTCGCGGCCTAAATCTTGAATAGTCGTTTGTAATCCTGAAGAGATGATTTCAATGCTCATTAATTTTCAGCCTGAAATGTTTTAAATTGCTGTTCGTTAATGGGTAGAAATCTGATCTTCATTCCTGGTTTTATTAGAAAAGGATCTTTTTTATTACTTTGAAATAACTTTAAAGGGGTCCTGCCTATAATTTTCCAACCTCCAGGACCTCCAAGAGGATAAATTCCTGTTCTGTTTCCCGCTATTCCAACAGATCCTGGTAACAAATTTGTTCTTGGTTTAGTTAATCTGGATACTTGAAGTTCTTTTGGTAAGTCTCCTAAATATGCAAAACCAGGACTAAATCCCATCATCTTTACTTCATAATCTTTATTGCAATGAAGCTCTACTAACTTATCTTCATTTAGATTCTTACTAGAGATTAATTCTTGTATATCAGGACCAAATTTTTTTGAGTAGCAAATAGGAATTTGTAAGATATTTTTCTTGGATGTTTTCTTTGTGAATTTAAATCGATTAACAATATTTTCTACCGAAGTCTTAGCTTCAATGGCTTTTAATTCAAGGCAGTTATATTTTATTGCTAGAGAATCTTCAGCCGGAATCACTTCTATAAAGCTGCCTTCTTTCCTTAAAAACTCTGATAAAGATAAAAAGAAAGATGAGTTTTGAGAATGTTTATTGTTCTCTTTTAGCTTTAAAAGCAATAAATTTTCTGAATAATTAGAAATTATAATAGAGTCAGTAATTTTCAATTTGGCTTAACAATAACTTTTTTTAAATTTAACATAGTTCTTACTGCTTTTACGGCTTCCAGTGAATTTGGACTATCTCCATGTATACACAGTGTTTTAGCTGATAAGTTAACTACTTTCTTGTTTTCAGTTAAAACCTGTCGTTTACAAACTATCATTTCAGCTTGATTTACTTGCTCTTCAATAGAATTGAGAACAGAGACTTCTTTATCTCGGTCAACAAGAGTTAGATTTGATTTATAAACTCTGTCAATAAAGGCTTCAGGTAAGAATAAAAGCCTATTAGATTTACATTCTTTTTCTAAAGAAGATTTTGTTGGCCCTATTATTGCCAAATTAAGTTTGAAAGACTTAATTACATCAATTAAAAGGAGACTAAGTTCTTTATCTCTTGAGGCATCACTATAAAGTCTACCATGTAGTTTCACATGGCTTACTGACATTGAAAGTGAATCCGCTACATCAATAAATAGAGAGATTTGCTCTTTGATAGATTCACTTAACTTTTTTTTGCTAATTCCAAATTTTTTTCTACCAAAGCCTTTTTTATCTGGATATGAAGGGTGCGGGCCTACTGCAACGCCATTTCTTTTACATGCCTTTAAGATTTCCCTGATAGTAGTTGTATCCCCAGTATGGCCACCACAAGCAATGCTGCAAGAACTAATGTACTTTAAGATTTTAAGCTCTTTATTTAATTCTTGAGTATTCTGAAATTCACCTAAATCTGAATTTATATCTATGGATTTCAAAACTTTAGAATCAGGTTTTAATAGACTTGAAGTTGGGTTTCCTCTTATCTATAAATGCCTTTACCCCTTCTTTAAATTCTTCTCTATCAAGGAATATTTCTTGTGTATCTCTTTCATAATCTAATTGCTTGTCTAAATTTGTAGATAGAGCATGATCATGAGCTTTTACAACAGCTTTAAGACCAATTATCGGTCCATTAGCAATTTCTTTTGCAATACTAAGAGTAGCCTCCATAAATTCATTGTCTGGAAAGTAGTCCCAAATTAAACCCCATTCCTTAGCTAATTTAGCGTTAATATCTTCTCCTAAAAGTCCCATTCCATTAGCTCTGGCCCTACCAATTAATCGTGGAACAAACCAAGAAGAGCCAACGTCAGGAATAATTCCCAATTGTGGTCCAAATACGAGTTTAAATTTAGCTGATTCGGAAGCAACTACTAGATCCCCTGACAAAGCTAAGCCAACCCCACCTCCTGCAGCTATTCCATTTATTGCTGTAATAACAGGCTTATTGCCGCTTGTTATTGCTCTAACTAATGGGTTAAAACCAATTTCCATATTTACTGCGGCAGCTTGGCCAGGTGAATTATTTTGGTCGTTTGGCCAACCTCCATTAGCTAGGTCAGCCCCAGCACAAAACCCTCTTCCATTACCAGTTAAGACAACCACTCTAACTTTAGGATTTTTATTGACTTCATTCATGGTTTCTAACAAACCCATAATTAAGTCTTTGTTCATGGCATTTAGTACTTCTGGTCTATCAAGTTTTATAAGAAAAATGCCATCTTTCAATAACTCGGTTTCAATTGCTTGTGTCATATAAAAATTATATCTATTAGTTAAAGTTTTTTAAAACTTTAATCAAACTGTTTTGAAGCACTTGCAAATAGTAGATAAAAAATCATTCCGAAGAAAGTAACTCCTGCCGTGACATAAAAAACGGAATCCCATGAATTTGTAGCATTTAGTATTAGGCCTGTTAAATAAACCCCTACTATCCCAGGAATAGCACCCAGCATATTAGTTAAACCCATGAGAGTACCAGTATATTTTGGACCAATATCAGCATGATTTACTATAAAACCACCTGCAGCCATTCCAGAAAATGCATTTCCTAAGCACATTAAGGCTATAACAGAAGAAACTGCTTCAAACGAAGGAATAAACATAAGGCAAATTCCAGCTCCTCCAAAACCTATTGTGTTACAAATTTTTCTAACATTTAGAATTTTAATTCCACTTCTTAGCAAGTAATCTCCAAAGTAACCTCCAACATTCATGAATATTAATGAACTAAGGTGCGGAAGCATTGCAAAGTAACCAACAGATTCAAATTCAACACCCAACCCTTCGTTGATAAATAATGGCAGCCAAGAAAGAAAAACAAATAAAGAATAATTACTACAAAAGTGTGCAACTCCAATAGCCCAGAGAGGTTTATTGGTAATTAGTTCCTTCCAAGGAGGACTCTCGGCCTTTTCAGAGGTAGGTGCATTAGTTTCTATTAGATCTAACTCTTCTTTTGAAATGGAGGGGTGATCTTTTGGAACTGAGGTGACCATTCTTTGCCAAAAAAAGAACCAAATAAAACCCACCCCACCAAAAAGATAAAACGCCCATTCCCAACCAAGTCTGACTACTATTATAGGCGTTACTATTAGCGCAAATGCTGTTCCAATAGGAATACCGCTGTTGGTGAAAGCAACAGCTCTTGCTCTTTCTTTCAAGGGAATCCATCTTGCATAAAGACTGTGCCAAGCTGGAAAAGTTATTCCTTCTCCTAAGCCCATACCTATTCTCGCTAGGATTAAAACAGTGAAGCTAGTTGAAGCTGCAAGAGGGGTTAAGATAGTAAAGACTGACCAAATTATTAACCCATAACCCAATACAATCTTTGCTCCTAATTTATCAGATAAAGAACCACCCAATACCTGAGTAAAAATATACCCTATATAAAAGGAAGTAAGAATTAGACCTGTTCTCTCATAATCCCATCCTAATTCTTTAGCCATGGGTATTATGGTTATAGATATATTTACTCTATCTATATAACAGATAAATACAGCTAGAACAGTTAATCCTATTACCTTAAGTCTAGTCGGCATGCCTCATTTAACCATTGAATACGAGAAACTAGTAGGAGAAAAGTAATCAAAAAATTAAATTAAAATTCCTTTAGATTGTGATAACTTAAACTTCTTAGTTTTGGAAAGGAAAGAGTATATGTCTGAAGATAAATTATTATTAGAAGGGGTAAGAGTTATAGATGCTGCAAGTTTTATAGCGGGCCCTGCAGCAGCTACCATAATGTCTGACTATGGAGCAGAGGTTATAAAAATTGAACCTCCTGAAGTTGGCGATAGCCTTAGATGGTTAATTTCAAGATCTAAAATGCCTGAAGGGCCAGAAAATTACTGCTGGCAACTAACTTCTAGGAACAAAAAGAGCATTGCTCTTAATCTTAAAGAAAAGGAAGCACAAGAAATTCTTATTGATCTTGTAAAAACTGCTGATGTTTTCATAACAAATATGCCGTTTCCTATCAGAGAGACATTAAAGCTAAGGCCTGAAGACATTAGACCTCATAATGAAAAACTTATTTATGCATCCATGTCCGGTTATGGAGAAGTTGGCCCTGATGCCAACAGAACTGCTTATGACTCTTTAGCTTGGTGGGCAAGATCTGGTTTAATGGACTATGTAAGACCTTCTTCAATTTCACCACCAGCTTGGTCTACTCCTGGAATGGGTGATCACCCAACGGCAACAGCTCTTTTCAGTGCAATTATGACCGGACTTTATAGAAGAGAAAAGACAGGAAAGGGCACAGAAGTTTCAACTTCATTAATGGCAAATGGAGCTTGGTCGAATGGTTGTTTCATTCAAGGTGCGTTAATGGATGTTGAATTTGCTGACAGATCGGAGCCCTTACCTAGACATCCCTTTGGAGATACATATGATACTAAAGATAATCGTCAAGTAGCCCTAGCCTTGGTGAATGCTCTTAAAGAATGGCCTAAATTAGCTGAAGCTCTAGGGAGAAGAGATTTAATAGATGATCAAAGGTTTGATCCTATAGGGCTTGTTGAGAATCAAGAGGAATTAAGAGTAGAGTTATCAAAAGAGTTTAGTGCAAGAGACGCTGAACAAATCAATCTTGACTTAAAGGATTCTGGAGTAACTTATGGGTTTATTGGAAAAATAACAGACTGTAAAAATGATGAGCAATTTCTAGAAACAGAAACATTAGTTCCTATGAATCATGAAAAGATGCCTGGTTTACTTACTGTAAATAGCCCGATAAAAATTAAGGACGAACCAAAAAAGCAGCCTTATAGAGCTCCAATATTAGGTGAGCACACACAACAAATACTTAATGAAATAGGGTTCAGTAAAGATAAAATTACTAATTTAAAGGAAAGAGGAGTGATAGAGTATTAATTATGAGTAATTGGGAAGATTTATTTCATTTTACAGACCAACTCTCAGATGAAGAGAGGCTAATTCAATCAAGCACGAGAGAGTATTGTCAAAAGTCTCTTATGCCCAGAATTTTAGAGGCCAATAGAAATGAGACATTTGATAAGGATATATATAAGGAACTTGGAAATTTAGGTCTGCTGGGAGCGCCTATCGAAGGTTATGGATGCGCTGGAACGAATTACGTTTCATACGGGCTAATCACCAGGGAGATTGAAAGAGTGGATTCAAGCTATAGATCTGCTTATAGTGTTCAAACCTCCTTGGCAATGCATCCTATCCATAAATTTGGTTCAGAAGAACAGAAGGATCATTACTTACCCAAAATGGCTAAAGGAGAAATTATAGGTTGTTTTGGTTTAACAGAACCTGATGCAGGTTCAGATCCAGGAAGCTTGAAGTCAGTAGCCAGAAAAACTAGCGGGGGATATAAAATCACCGGTTCAAAAACTTGGATAACAAATGCACCAATAGCTGATTTATTAATAATTTGGGCGAAAGATGAAGATGGTAAGTTAAGAGGGTTTATTGTTGAAAGAGAAGATAAAGGATTGGAAACTCCTTATCTAAAAGGTAAGTTTTCTTTAAGGGCTTCAGCTACAGGGCAAATTTTTATGGATGAACTTTTTGTACCTGATGAAAGAGTTTTGCCCGATGTTAATAGCTTTAAAGGTCCTTTCTCCTGTTTGAACATGGCTAGATATGGCATTGCTTGGGGAGCAATTGGTGCTGCGGAGTTTTGTTGGCATGCAGCTAGAAGTTATTCTTTAGACAGAAAGCAGTTTGGTGAGCCTTTGGCAGCAAAACAAATTATTCAAAAGAAGTTAGCAGACATGCAAACAGAGATCACCTTGGGATTACAGTCCTGCCTTAGAGTAGGCAGATTAATAGATGAAGATAAAATGATTCCAGAAATGATATCCCTAATCAAAAGAAATAATTGTGGCAAAGCTTTAGATATGGCTAGGACTTCAAGAGATATTCATGGGGGTAATGGCATATCAGATGAATTTCATGTAATTAGACATGTAATGAATCTAGAGGCAGTTAACACTTATGAAGGAACTCATGACGTTCATGCTTTGATTTTAGGAAATCTACAGACTGGCATTAATGCATTCTGATAAAAAAAACCCAGGATATACCTGGGTTTTTTTGTACTCTTAATTTTTTAATTAGAAGTTAACTCTAAAAGTTGCTCCATAAACTCTAGGCTCAGTTAAGAAGTAATTTGTATACATACCTGAAGTATCAGAGGTTACGTAGTGACCTGTAACATTATCCTCATCAGATATATTTCTTACCCATGCCCTTACGCTCCAATCACCATCAGAGTCTTGTAGCATCAGTGAGAAATTTAATTGATCCCAGGAATCAATTTTGTCCCAACTTCTATTGAACTCTCTAGCAAAACTTTCATCTTGCATGTAGTAATCTAATCTTGCAGTAAGATCAATTCCATCAGAAGGGTACCAAGTTTTTTGGATTCCTAATTTGAAAGTGTATTCAGGAGCATTTGGAAGGGCATTACCTTTTATATTTGTTAATACTCCATCGCTAGTTGGAACTCCTATAGCATTTAGGAAAGTTCTAGACATGTACACAGGAACACCACTTGGAGAAATAGTATTAGGTGCTGGAATACATGCTCCAAGTCCACCACAAATAGCTGCAGCGCCTACTGCACCAGCTGCATTAGCTACATACTGCACTCCAGTAGCACTTCCAGAATCAATATTTTTTAAGACTATCCAGTTTGAGTCACCTTGGGCTCTATCTTTAGGGTCAAGAAGCATGTTATCCGCAGCTTTGGTTTCAAGCCAAGAGAACATGGCATCAATTAAGATATCAGGATCAAATTCAGGAATAAATAACATTTCTAATTCAGCACCCTGAATATCTGCATCAACATTAACGTTAACTGAAGAGTTATTAATTATTTTATAAATTTGAAGCCCTTTGTAGTCGTAAGAGAAGTAAGAACCATTAAGTTGCATCCTTCTGTCCATTAAACTAGTTTTAAAACCTACCTCGATAGCATCTACTTTCTCACTATCAAATACTCTTGGAGTATCTAAAGGAAAAGAATCATTAATTGCAGGGTTAAAACCTCCTGGTTTAAATCCTTTTGAGAAATTTAAGTAAGCCATCGTGTCTTCATCAATTTTCCAGTCTAAGCCAACTTTACTTGTTGACTCTTCCCAAACTGCCTGAGTAGGACTTCCACTTAAAATACGTGATTCGTTATAACCAGGCGTTGGAGGTACTTGTAATAAAGCAGCTGCAACTTGTGCTGCTCCAGTAGGATCTCCTCCTAGAGTAGCTAGTGTTGCTGCATCTACAGCTGATTTAACATTATAGTAATTTAATAATGGATTTGCTGCAGGACAAGCATTGGTTTGTGCACCTGTTAAAATTGCTCCAGCATTTGCAACAATATCAGTTAAACAGCCTGTTAGTGAGGATCTAACCCAAGCTGCCCCAGGTAGTCCAAGAGCAGGACCTAAGTTTGCTGCATTTGCTAAAGAAGACCTGTCTCTAGTCCATTTTTCATCTTCATTCTTTCTATAGCCTACTGTTAATCTAAGTGAATCAGATAAATCCATATAAACTTCACCAAAGTAAGATTCTCTATCTGCATAAGAGAAGGCATCGTTGTGAAAGAAGCCTGGGTAAAGTTGAGGAACTCCAATAGGAGCTAATCCATAGATGGATATAAAATCAAGTGAATTTGAGTTTACGTAATAACCGCCATGACTTTCACTATCTGTTTGATTCATTCCCAAAACAAAATTAATTCTTCCTTCTAAGTTGGATTGTATTTTTATTTCTCCATACTCCGTTTCAGACATATCTGTATAAGATTTATCATAAGAGTAAACTCTATTAAAACTTCCTATAGAGTCTCCTCCAAGAACACCAGCTGTACCAAGTTGCTCACACTCTATACCACAAGTTGTACCTGATACTGGAATCATAAGATTTGTTCCAGTTAAAGCATTTGGTGTAGGAGGGACAGTGTTGAAATTTAGAGGTGTAAATGAAGGACCAACATCCATATTATAGTCTTGTTGTGAATCTAAAGTTCCTTCAGCTTCTGCATAATTTAAAGTAAAAGTATAGTTACCAATGTCTTGAGAAATAGTTATATAAGTTTGTTCACTCTCGCTCTTAAATATTGGTTCAAAATCTGAATGCATCTGACGAAGACTCATATTTTGTGGTCTAGGGTACTGGTAAAGACCCAAGGCATTAAGTGCTGTGCTATTTTGACCAAGAGGGAAAATTCCACCAAAAGAAATATACATCGTACCTGTAGAAGAACCTGGGTTTATACCATCTCTACCAAACTGATCTGAAAGACATCCATAAGTTGGTAAAGGGTTTTCTTTACAAATTTGGTTAGTTATTCTCGCTCTATCACTATCTTCTTCGTATGACTGATGCATTATGTCTATTGAAGTGCTATCTCCTTCCCATCGAAGGCTTAATCTATAGTCTTCTTGGTCTCTTCCATCGATATCACCATCAGATAATTCAAAAAGGTTTTCAGTGTAACCATCCCTTTCAAGAGTGCTTCCGGCAGCTCTTAAGGCAAGTCTTTCTCCGATTGGTAAATTAATTGCATATCTAACTCGTTGGTGACTGTAATCACCTGCTTCAGCTTCTAAATAACCACCAACTTCACCCATTTCAGGTTTTTTTGTAATAAAGTTAACAACTCCACCTGTTGCATTTCTTCCATACAAAGTTCCTTGAGGTCCTCTTAAAACCTCTATTCTTTCCATGTCATAGTATTCAGTAGTTACGAGGTTGCTAACGATAGGTATATCATTCATGTGAGCTGAGACACCCGCTTCACCAGTACCGGCAGTAACAAGCCTTCCTATACCTCTTATAGAGAAAGAATTTCCACTAAAATTAGTATTTGTAAAACTTACATTTGGTACATTCAATTGAATGTCGCTTGTGTTAATAATCTGTCTTGCTTCTATTCCTTCAGCAGAAAAAGCTGTTACAGCTATGGGTACCTCTTGAAGGCTCTCTTCTGTTCTTCGAGCAGTAACAATAACTTCTTCAATACCTGAATCTGCCTCTTCATCAGCAAGTAGGTTAAAGGTTAACCCCGATCCTAAAATTAGAGTAAATCCTAGAATACTACATTTTAAATTTTTCATATTATTTCCTTAGATTGGTCAATTAGAATAGTTTTAGAGGGATAAATTTAACTAAACGTTAATACCAAAAAACTCCCCTTTTTTATAAATTTTGCGTAATCTTAGGGAAAAATCAATGAAAATCAACAAAAAAAGGCTTTTATACTCGTTATTAATTACTTTTCTAGCAAGTTGTTCTGATGAAGAGGCTTGCTTAGAGGCTGATGTAGTTTTGAAAAATGGGACTGTATACACCCTTAATGAATTATCTCCCAAAGCAGAATCTTTAGCTTTCTTAGGAAACACAATTGTCTTTGTTGGGGATAATGATTCCTCAAAAGCTTATCAATGCGGTTCTGCAAAAGTAATTGACCTTGAAGGAAATTATGTTTATCCAGGGTTTGTTGATTCCCATGCCCATTTGAAGGGAATAGGTAGAAGAGAAAATTCTTTAAACCTCCAAGGTATTAACAGTCTAAAAGAAATGTTAACGACAGTTGAAATTTATTCTAATAAAGTAGAACCAGGAAAATGGGTAGTTGGAAGAGGTTGGATTGAGAAAGTTTGGCCTGAGAAAAGATTTCCTACAAGACACGATTTAGATAAATTTTCTTTGGATAAACCTGTTATTTTGGAAAGGGCTGATGGACATGCCGTGGTAGTAAATAGTCTTGCACTAAGGCTTGCTGGAATAAACTCTATTACTGAAGATCCACATGGTGGAAGAATTGAAAAGGACATACAAGGGGAACCAACAGGCATACTAATTGATAAGGCAACAGCTTTGGTCGAAAAATTAATTCCTCAGGCCACGAAAGAGGACGATAAGAGAGATTTACAGGCAGGAATTGATAGGAATGTGTCCTTGGGCTGGACTCAAGTTCAAATAGCCGGAAGCAACTATTCAGATCTTGAACTTTTACAAGAGATAAAAAGGGAAGGTAACTTACATCAAAGAGTATATTTTGCTGTTAGTGAAGGAAAGCCAGCTCAAACTTTATTAGAGTCAGGACCTGTACTGGATCCGGAAAATTTATTAATTATAAGAGGTATTAAGCTTTACGCAGATGGTGCTCTAGGCTCAAGAGGAGCGGCTCTTTTAGAAAAATATCATGATCAGGATACTGAAGGACTAGTAATTTTTAAGAAGGAAGAAATTCTACCAGTGTTATTAGAGGCTTTAAAAAAAGGGATTCAGATTCAAACACATGCAATAGGGGATAAAGCCAATAGGATGACTCTAGACTGGTATCAAGAGGCATTCAGTTCAGTAAAAGAAGAAGATCGTTTAGTAAGAAACCCCAGATGGAGGATAGAGCATTCTCAAATTATTTCAAAAGAAGATCAAAAACGTTTTGGAGACATGGAAATTATCGCTTCTATGCAGCCCTCTCATGCAATAGGTGACCTTCACTTCGCTCCTTCTAGATTAGGTTTTGAAAGGGTAGGCGATGGGTATGTGTGGAGGAATCTAATTGATTTAGGTGTAATAGTAGCTGGTGGATCTGATGCCCCAGTAGAAATTGGTGACCCTTTAATAGAATTTTATGCTGCAGTAGCTAGAAAAGATCTAGATGGCTTCCACACTGACGGGTGGCATTTAGAGCAGTCAGTAACTAGGCAAGAGGCACTTAAGATGTTTACTATCTGGCCAGCTTTTGCTTCTTTCCAAGAAGACATTAAGGGCACTATTGAAGTAGGTAAGCTGGCTGATTTAACTATCTTTTCAAAAGATATTATGGAGGTTCCTGAAAAAGAGATTCTAGAAGCTAAAGCACTTATAACAATTGTAAATGGCAAGATAGTATTTCAACACAAAAAAAAGGGTACCTAAAGGCACCCTTTTTTTAGTAATGGGTATTAGAAATTCATACCTACTTTGAAGTAGTAAAAAGCTCCATTGAATCCCATTGGTGCTGCTTCTGGGTATTTCCAACCAAGAATTGTAGCTCTAGGCTCTTCATCAGGGTAAGAATCAAAAGCATTTTGGGCACCAAAAGTTAATGTAAGGCCTCCCAGGTCAGTCGGAAGGTCTCTAGAAACTTCAAGATCAACATGAGTTTCTTCACTTAAGTAGATGTAAGAATCTCCCCAATCTGGGAAAGACCAACTATCAACCCAGTTTATTCTTCCTACGAATCTCCAGTCATCCATAAGGTGTGTTGCAGAAAGATTCCATCTAGTTGCAGGCAATAGCCTTTCAATTTGATCTATTCTGCCTTGACCTACTAGACCGGTAGTTTTATCAAAACTAGTGTCAACATCACTGTATACAAAGGTAAAGAAAGTATTACCATCACCTATCTCTGCTTCATATGTAGCGACTAGATCAAAACCTTTCGTAGTTGTATCAAAGTCATTAACATAGAAGCGGAAGTTAGTTAAATCTCCTGCTCCTGGAATCCCTAAACCTTGCAGAGTAGCAATATCACTAGCAGTTAATGCAATGTTATCACCTTGAGTAATACGGTCTTCTAATTCTATTTCATAGAAGTCCATAGTTATATTCAAGGCATCAGTTGCATCCCAAACAAAACCATAACTTATGTTGGTCGATTCTTCAGGTCCTAACTCTTTACCACCGTAGTAAACTGAAACAGGATTGGTAGGAGCTAAAGTTCCTTTTTGATAAAGAACGCCATCCGCATCTGAAACTGTAGAGATATTTGAGATATTTGCTTGACCTGGAGTTGGCGCTCTAAAGCCAGTACTGAAAGTACCTCTTATAGAGACATCATCTGAAGCTCTGTAAAGAAAAGACAATTTACTATTGCTTGTAGATCCAAAGGTTTCGAAATCTTCGTAACGGGTTGCGAACCCAAGCAATAATTGATCACTTACATCTGCTTCAAGGTCCAAGTAAAGAGCTACATTACCTCTATCCCAAACTCCAGCCATACTTGGTGAGAATCCTCCAAATCCATTTGATCCAATTCCAAAGCCTTGCTTGAAATAAGGACCGATTTCCCAACTTTCTTTATTACCCGAAACAACAGTGAATTGTTCTTCTCTGTACTCTAAACCGTAAGCAACGTTTAGGTCAGAAGCAAAGCCTTCAACTGCAACAGGTGTTACAAAGTCAACATTAAAGTTTTTCTCTAACTGAACATAACTACCTGGATGGAATTCTGTAGGAGAGTCAGGTCCAAGGGATGCATTCACAGTGTTCTTGATGTAGTAATCAGCTCTGTTTTCACCTACTGACATACTAACATCCCACATAGTTCCTGAGTCCGTAGTTCCTTTCACTCCTGAGGCTATACTCCAATCACCTACATCTCCTCCGAAACTTGGAGTAAATCCACCTGGAAACATTTCATTAAAAACAAAACAGTTAGGGTCTGCTTTTATAGATGCTAAAGCACTATCTCCAGGAGAACCAGCTCCCGAGGCAGGCACGGCTACTACAGGACAAGTTCTTGCTGCTCCAGTTGTTGCTTCAGCAACATCAGCTACAGCTCTTGTAGATCCTCCATCTAGAGAGAAAACTCCTCCTCTATTAGTTGGATTTCTGTAGAAGAAGCCTCCTAGTACTTTTCTTTCAGCATAGTTACCAAAAAGATAGAAGTCTGTAGATTCATTAAGAGATAAACCTATATTAGCAAACAGTTTGATGTCATCACTGACTTCAGGAGACCCCCAAACTTGAGCCGGGTTTGGATAGTTCCAGATAGCACTATTTCCACCATCGTAAAGCGCCTGAGCATCAGCTCTTTGAACACTTCTGCTTGTAGGTTCAACATCTTGCATTTCTATAGAAAGGTTAGCAAAACCTTCTGATGTAAATGGCATTCCTACATTAGCAGCAAGCCTCCACATATCTCCATCACCTTCTTTGTAGCGCCCAGTTCTAAATTGAACTTCAGTTCCGTCTGTATCATCTCTTAGTACAAAGTTCATAATTCCTGCAATTGCGTCAGAACCATACTGAGCTGCAGCTCCATCTCTAAGTACCTCAACTTGTTTAAGTGCTATGGATGGAATGGCAGAGATGTCTGGTCCCTGAGCTCCATCTGCAACACCTCCACCCAGAAAGGATATGACCGCCCCTCTATGTCTTCTTTTACCATTAAGTAAAACTAACATATTGTCTGGCGGGAGACCCCTTAAGTTAGCAGGTCTAATTAAAGTAGCTGCATCACTAATAGGCTGAGTATTAACATTAAAGGAAGGCACTAGAGTTCTAATCATGTCAGGTAAGTCCATAGACCCCTGATTTACAAAATCAGATCCACTAATAATATCAACTGGTGCAGGAGAGTCTCCTACTGATCTAGCTTCTCTCCTAGTACCTACCGCTACAACTTCTTCAACATCATCTGCTCCAAAAGCAGAAGTTGAAATGGTAGGGAGGGCAGAAATAGTCAGAGCAACTACCAGACAGTTAAATAACCTAAGTTTTTTCATATTGTTCCCCAAAATTTTAAAAAAACAGAAACACAGGAAAATCTAAAATATTTCCAGTATTTACTTATGTTTAAACATTTTATCTTAATGCTATGTTTAATGACAGTCTTGTTACAATTAACTTTAAAATACTTATCTTATGATCTTTAAAGCTAAAGTTGCCAAAATTTCTGACATCCCTTCTTTAGAAGAAATCATGAACCTCTCTATAAGTTGCCTACAAGGAGAATATCTTAATGAATTACAGATAAAAGCATCTTTTGAAGCAATGGGTCTAGATAGGCAATTAATTAAAGATCAAACTTACTACAAGATCCAAAAAGAAGAACAAATAGTTGGTTGTGGTGGCTGGAGTAGAAGAAAGACTTTATTTGGAGGAAATCATACTAGAGATAGAGATGCATCAATTTTAGATATTAATAATGATGCAGCCAGAATTAGAGCTATGTACACTCACCCTAATTGGGTAAGGAAGGGTATAGGGAAGTTAATTCTTAAGATTAGTGAAGAAGAAGCATTTGGAGAAGGATTCAGGAAATTTGAATTAATGGCAACTTTATCTGGCGAGCAACTTTATAAAAACTGTGGTTACCAAGTGGTTGAGTCTCTCGATTGGAAAAGCTCTACCGGAGTAATTGTTCCCTTAAAAAAGATGAGAAAAGAGCTGAGTTAAACTTATGAAGAAAAGTGATTATATGAGAGAAGCTTTAAATCAGGCTCAATTAGCTTTGAAGGAGGGAGAAGTACCAGTAGGGACAGTGGTAGTCAAAGATAACCAAATTATAGGTAGAGGTTATAACAAATCTATTCAATCTAAAGACCCAACGGCACATGCCGAAATTATTGCACTTAGAGAGGCGGCTTTAGTTCTAAATAACTATAGGCTGACAGATACAATTGTGTTCACTACCTTAGAACCATGTTTAATGTGTGCTGGTGCTTTAGTTCACTCTCGTGTAAGTAAAGTAATTTTTTCAACGTCTGATCCTAAATCCGGAGTGTTGATAAATAACGGAAGTTTAATTCAATCAAATTTTTTAAATCATAGGATTGAGTTTGAAGGAGGGTTGCTTGAAGAGGATTCTTCTAAACTATTAAAAGAATTTTTTCTAAAGAAAAGAGCTTAAGTTCAACATTTAAAGATCAAATTCAGACCAAATAGGGGCATGATCTGATGGTTTTTGCATTCCTCTGATTCTGTAGTCTATACCTACATTTAATAATTTCTCGTTTACAGGTTTGGTGACCCAAATTTGATCTATTCTTAGACCTCTTTTGGGTTTATCTTCGAAAGCTCTACTTCTGTAATCAAACCAACTATATCTGTCATTAGTTTTTGGGTTGATAGTTCTAAAGGTGTCATAAAACCCCCAGGAGATTAAAGTTTCTAACCACTCTCTTTCTTCAGGTAAAAAGCTGCATTTACCTGTTCTAAGCCATCTTTTTCTATTTTCTTCTCCTATCCCTATATCTATATCTTGAGGAGAAATATTCAGGTCACCCATTACGACCAACTTATCTTCTGGCTTATAGTTATCTTTGAGGTGAATCATAAGGTCTTTATAGAATTTTCTTTTAGCAGGAAATTTAACAGGGTGATCTCTCTCTTCACCTTGGGGGAAATACCCATTTAAAACATGGATAGAATTACTCGATGTTTTGTACTGTCCCCAAATAAACCTCTTTTGTGAGTCTTCGGTATCCTTTTTAAAACCCTTACCATTTTCAATGGGCTTTTCTTTTGAAAGTAAAGCCACTCCATAATGTCCTTTTTGCCCATGGATTATAGATTCATACCCTAGTTCCTCTATAGCTTCATGAGGATATTCATCATCATGTACTTTTGTTTCTTGCAATCCAATAACATCTGGATCATGGGTTTTAATAATTGCTTTAACCTGGTGGATTCTGGCCCTCACACTATTAATATTAAAAGAGATAATTTTCATTCTTTAACCTTTCCCTTTCATGGAGATTACAGGATTAAAAGATAGCTGTATAAAATCGGAAAGAATATGAGCTGCTTCGAGAAGTATTTCTTCATTAATATCAGGCTCTTCTTCACTTTCTTCTCTATCAAGAAATGATTGATAGTCTTTATATGTATTGAGTCCTATTTTACTTCTTAAATCATTTTCATAAGATAAAAGCTCTTCTTCAATTCTTTTCTTCCTCTCCTTCCTCTTGTCTATATTTAATTCAAGAAACTTATCAGCTTTTTGGGACTTTCTCCACTCATTAACCTTTTCTTGATGACTAAATAGAAGTGAATTGCTTACTCTTTCTTTATGAGAAGTAAACAAGTCTGAAGATAAATGTATCCTATTAAAATCTCTTACTTTTGTTTTAGATATAACATCATAACCCAGGGCTCCTGGAAGTTTATTTTCACCAAAATCTTCAGAATTTATGGGGCTTGGTAAAAAGATATCAGGAATAACACCTTTACTTTGAGTGCTTTGTCCTGAGACTCTATAGAACTTTGATTCTGTAAACTTAATTTGCCCAGAAGACAAGCTTTGAATTCTTTGTACGGTCCCTTTTCCAAAAGTTTCTGTACCTAAGATTAAGCCTCTTTCATAATCCTGAATTGCTCCAGCTAATATCTCAGAAGCAGAAGCACTAAAACGGTTAACTAAAATGGCTAAAGGTCCATCATAGAATTGGAAACCTCTATTTTCACCTAGACCATAAATACTTCCATTAGAAGATTTAACTAAGACTTTTGTACCCCCACCAAGAAATAAGTGGGCTAAGGCGTTTGCTTCTAATAAAGAGCCTCCACCATTATTTCTTAAGTCTAATATTAACCCATCTATTTCATTCTCTTTCATTGATCGAATTAGATTTTTTACATCTTTGCTGCTGCTTCTAAAGTCATATTCTCTTCTTTGATAAGCTTCGAAGTCCATATAAAAAGCAGGTAGGTCTATGACTCCAAGCTTATAATCCACTCCTGCTTTAGAAAGATTAATTATTCTTTTTTCAGCAGCCTGATCTTCAAGTTTTACTATGTTTCTAGTTAGAGATATTATTTTTGTTTCAGATTCATCCAATGAAGTGGCAGGAATTATTTGTAGTTTTACTTTTGAATCTTTAGGCCCTCTTATCAGCTGAACTACATCTTCTATTCTCCAACCAATAATATCTGTTACTAAACTATCTGTTTCTTGACCTACTCCAACTATTCTGTCATTAGGCTTCAATTTATTTGATTTTTCTGCTGGACCTCCAGGTACCAAGGAAGAAATGGTTGTATACATTCCATCTGATGAAAGAACTGCACCTATTCCTTCAAGAGTTAAACTCATATCTATATCAAAATCTTCAGTTCTTTTTGGCGACATATAAGTGGTATGAGGCCCGTAACTTTTTGTTATGGAGTTGATATATAGGTCTACGATATCTTCAGATTTAGTTTGATTGAAATAATTAAATTGATTGTCCAATCTCTTTATTAGCTTTGTTTTAGTTTCTTCAAGGTCATTACCGCTTAAATTTAGCTGTATAACTTCATTCATGATGAGGTCTTCCCAGAGTCTTCTTAAGTCTTTAAATGTTTGCTTTCTTTCAGACTCTGATCTATCTCTTAGGATCTTTCTATCTTGTCTTAGGTCTATATTTTTTATGTCCAAAAGGAGGTCTTTTTGGAGTTGATATCTTTCGATATACCTTGATCTAAAAAGTCTGAAAATCTCAAATGCTTTTTTAAGAGAAGTAATCTGATCATTTATTTCTGAAGAAGAATCTATTGAAAAAGAGCTTATGTCTTTATCTGTGAAGATACTTTTTGAAGGATCAAGCTGATTAAAAAATAAATCTAACGATTCTTTCTTTATTGAAAGGTATTTCTTTTTACTAAAATGGTGATTTTCTAAAATTTCAATTATCTCATTTACAAGATCTACATGGTCTTCATTAAAGTTAAATTCCTCTTCTCCAACCAAAAGACTCGAAAGCAAAAGTTGACTAGTAATTAATAAATATTTTAAAGCGTCTTTCATCAAAGAAATCCTTGAATGGAGTTTCAGAATTATATAGTTCTAATGTAGGTACTTACAATTGTAGTTAACTAACATTAAGATGTTTTTATGGAAGAAAAATTGCGAGCTTCAGATTTCCAGAACTTGGGGATTAAACCGTTCAATAAAGGTTTATGCGATTTAGGCAACAATATTTATTGCTATTTGCAGCCTGATGGAGGTTGGGGTTGGAGCAACGCAGGTCTTATAGCAGATAGAGGTGAATCAATAATAGTTGACACTTTATTTGATCAAGATCTTACGCAGGAAATGCTCAAATCCATGAAGAAAGCAGAGCCCAAAGCAATGAAGAATATTTTGTCATTGATAAATAGTCATTCAAATGGTGATCACTGTAATGGTAATGGCTGTGTTAATACTAAAGAAATAATTTCAAGTAAATCAACATTAGATGAAATGTCACATGAATCACCTGAAATGATGGCTGCTTTGTTAAAACAAGCACCAGGTATGGGAATTTTGGGAGAATATTTTTTAGAGTGCTTTGGTGATTTCAATTTTGAAGAGATTACACGAAAACTGCCTAACTTAACTTTCTCCGGTCAATTAGAAAGAAAAGTAGGAGATAAAACTATTGAATTAATAGAAGTTGGTCCAGCACATACTGATGGTGATATTTTAGTTTATGTACCATCTGATAAGGTGGTATTTACAGGAGATATTTTGTTTATAGAAGGCCATCCAATTCTTTGGGCAGGTCCAGTTAAAAACTGGATAGGAGCTTGCAACAAAATAATATCTATGGAAGTAGATTTTGTAATTCCTGGGCATGGTCCAGTTACAAATAAAAAGGGAGTTAAGGCAGTAAGAGATTATTTAATTTATATTGATATAGAATCCAGAAAGCGATTTGACTCAGGTATGAGTGCAATTGATGCTTCAAAAGATATAGATTTAGACTTATTTTCATCTTGGGGAGATAGCGAGCGTATAGCTGTTAATGTAAATTCTCTTTATCGAGAATACAGGGGAGAGGAAGAAAGGGAAGACATCACACTCTTATTTAGTCAGATGGCTGAACTAAAAGGTCTTAATAAATAAAAGAAATGAACAAGTTAGAATTCTTTTTTGATTGTAGTAGCCCTTGGACCTATCTTGCTTTTAAGGAGGTAGAGAACTTGTGCTTGAGACTAGATCTAGAGATTATTTGGAGACCAATTTTAGTAGGCGGTATATTCAATACTATAAATCCAAGCGTTTATGAATCAAGATCAAATCCTGTGAAAGAAAAAGCTTCATATTCTAAAAAAGATCTTAAAGACTGGAGTTTAGTTCGTGGTATAGAGATAAATTGGCCAACCATTTTTCCAGTAAATAGTGTCAAAGCAATGAGGGGAGTTTTCTTTGCCATCAATCAAGGTCAGGTCCATGATTATGTAGAGGAAATTTTTCTTTCATACTGGACAAAAAACCTAGATATCTCGCAAGATGAAGTTCTAATAAAAATTGTAGAAAGTTTGGATTGGAAATCTGAAGAATTTATTTCTTTCATTCAGTTAGATTCAACAAAGGAAGGTCTAAAACAAAATACTGAAGAGTTGATAAAAAGAGGAGGGTTTGGATCCCCCACTATGTTTGTAAATCAAGATAATATGTTTTTTGGAAATGATAGATTATCTTTAATGGAAGAGCTTCTTATTAACTAAATTATTCCATAGTAATAGCCACTTTGCCTACTAGCTTTCTTTCAGATAAATATTCTATTGCCTTTTTAGCTTCCTCAAGTTTAAAAGTCTTACATATGTGAGGTTTTAGAATTCCTTCATCTGCAAGTTTTTTTATCGCTTCAATATTCTCCTTGCCTTTAACAGGGTCTCTTCTTCCAAATTCCCCTGCACGAACTCCTACGATTGAGAAGCCTTTGATTAAAGGCATATTTACAGGAGCAGAAGGTATTCTTCCGCTTGTAAAGCCTACTATTAAAATTCTTCCACCCCAATTTATACACCTTATCGATTCATCAAAAACATCCCCACCAACAGGGTCATATATCACGTCTGCACCTTTCCCGTTCGTTAAACTCTTTACTTCTTCTCTAAAAGCTACTTTTTCTTGTTTGTGAGTCAATAGATATTTGGAGGCTCCCCAATCTAAAGTCTTTTCCAATTTTTCAATTGAAGTCCCTGTAGCTATTACATTAGCTCCCATTCTTTTCCCTAATTGAACAGCAGCCATTCCAACCCCGCCTGTAGCTCCATGAACTAGTAGATTTTCTCCAGGTTTAAGCTCACCCCTTCTCTCCAAAGAAACATAAGCAGTTAGATATGCGGTTTGGAATGAAGCAGCCTCTTCAAAACTTAGTGCTTTAGATTTAATCTGAGGCCCATTCTCAGGAACCACAACAAAATTAGAAAAAGCACCATTTCCCCAAGAACCAAATGTAATCTCATCTCCTTCTACAAATTTTGAAACTTTAGATCCAATTTCTCTAACTACCCCAGAACCTTCCATTCCTAAAACAAAAGGAAGGTCAGGTTTATGTTGATATTTACCTTTAGTCATTAATAAATCAGGAAAGTTAACCGAAGCAGCTTTAACTTCTACTAAAATTTCATTAGTAGATATTTTGGGTAAATTAATTTTCTTTAATACAACTCCTGAAAGATCATCAGATAAAAATTCGCATATTAGAGCTTTGGATGTCTTCATTTATCTTGAGATCTAGGTTCTTTTCTAAACCAGAGATTAAAAGCCCATTTTTCGCCCTCTAGAACTGGCAAGGCTCCATGAAAAGAATCGGGGTGGGGCTTATCAGTTCCTTTATAGCAATTATGAAAAACAACTATTTTTCCTTTCTTTGGCGTTATTATTTTTTCTATATTTGGAAAGCTTGTTTCTCCACCTTTTTCAACATTATTTAAATAGGCAATAGCAGTAATTATTCTTTGCCCACCATTTTTTAAATAGTGAGCAAATTCTTTATTAGATGGATCGAAAGTATCGTAATGCGCTTGATACTCTTGAGAATCAACATAATGCAGAACCTGATAAGCTTCAGCATGGCTCACAGGTAGTTGAACAAGCTCAGAAATTCTAGTGGCTAGATCCATAGTTATATGATCATGGTTGTGCTGTATCCAAGAATGGCTACTTGTTCTTCTATTGTCTAATATACCTCGTTTGTTTTTCTCTTTATCAAAGCCACTTACTAAAGATCTTTTCATATTTTTAGAAGCTACATCTTTTAGATGGTCACATTCATTGTCCGTCAAAAACCCTTCTACTACGTAAACTATTGGATCATGATGAAGCATCTCGATATTAAAGTTTGCCACTTCTAATTTCATTTTTTCTTTTTTTCCTTAGTAACCTTGTTAATTGTTTCTGAATCTTGTTGAAACATCATTTTTAAGCTTTCTTTACTTGTTTTTTCCCCAAAATTTCTTGCTTCCTTACCTACATCCATGCCTTTTCTTACAGCGGGTCTATTTTTTAGATCGTCAAACCATCTTCTAAGATTTTTAAATTTGTCTAAATTAACACCATATCTTTTGTATGCAGTTATCCAGGGGAATGAAGCCATATCTGCAATTGAATAGTCTCCAGCTAGATATTCCTTCTTCTCTAAAATATTATTCATTACTCCCAACAACCTGTCATATTCATTTTTGTAACGCTTCTCTGAATAAGTATGATCTCCAGGAAAATTAGGTGCATAGTTTATAAAGTGACTAACTTGACCTGCCATAGGTCCAAGACCGCCTACCTGCCAAAACAACCACTCCAATACCCTTGTTCTTTCTAAAGAGTCATGAGGTAAGAACATTCCCGATTTCTCAGCAAGATAAATAAGTATGGCTCCAGACTCAAAAACACTTATTTTTTTGTTATTCGGACCCTTATGATCAATTATTGCGGGCATTCTGTTATTCGGTGAAATCTCCAAAAAATCTTCTTCAAATTGGTCCCCTTTACCTAAATTCATCGGTATAACCTTGTAAGGAAGCTTGCATTCCTCTAGCATTATCGTAATTTTCCAACCATTTGGTGTTGGGGCGTAGTACAAATCAATCAATGTAATCCTCCTTTTATTCGAGTAATGATAAGTTTTAGTAGAAGATAATGGAACAACATAAACAAAAAAAACCTGATAAAACAGAAATAGCTAGGCTAAATAAGCTTCACGGTCAAAAGGATTTTTCTAGATTGGAGGAGGAGAGCAGAATTCTTCTAGACTTATATAGGAACAACCCAGAGGTACAGAATTTTCTAGGAGCAGCCCTATCTGGCCAAGGACTTTATCACGATGCCTTTGTATATTTTTTTAAGGCTGTAGTAGATGCAGAATCTAGTTTTAGAAAGTCTAGATATCTAAATAATATTGGGGTTAGTTATCTAAAGCTTGATGATCAAAAGAATGCTCTGAACTATTTAACTAAAGCAGTTGAGGAGGATGGAGAGAATGTTAACGCCTTGTTCAATCAAGCTAATGCTATGAGAAACCTAGGAAATGTTGAGCAGTCTTTAGAGGTTTACCAAAGAGCAATTTCGTTAAACCCCAATCATGCAAATTCTGTAATGTACTATAGTCTGGCTTTAAAAGTCCTTGGAAGATTTGAGGATTCTAAAAGCACATGTTTTAAGGCTTTGGAGTTAAACCCCCAATGGGGAATGGCTCATAGACATCTCAGCTCTATGATTGACTATTCTGAAGATAAAGATCACTTAAGTCAGATGAAAGGATTACTCAAGCAGAAGGATTTATCTAGTGAAGACAGAATGAACCTTTCTTTTGCTTTATCTAAAGCTTTAGAGGAATTAGGTAATTATCAAGAGTCTTTTAAATTTCTTTCTGAAGGCAATGATCTTGCAAGAGAAGGTGTAGATTTCTCTACTGAAAGCTCTAATAACTACTTTAGGTTGGTAAAGGAGTCTTTTTCTAGAGAATTCTACCAAAATAATCAAAAGAGTAGCTTATTAGGAGAAGGGATTATCTTTGTTTTAGGTATGCCAAGATCTGGAACTTCTTTAGTAGAACAGATTTTAGCAAGCCATTCTAAAGTGTTTGGAGCTGGAGAGTTGAGGCATTTTAGAAAATCAATTGATAAGCTCTATTATGAAACCGAAGGAAAAAAATTTCCTAAGAATTTTAGCCTACACTCTTTAGATCTAATACCTGAAGTAGGAAAGGTTTATGAAGAAATGATTTCAGAAATTAGGAGAGGATCTTCTTTTTTCGTGGACAAGATGCCATATAATTTTATGTATATACCATTAATCAAATTAAGCTTACCTAAATCTAAAATAATTCTTTGCGAAAGAGACCCGTTAGATAACTGTCTATCAATTTATAAGCAAAAGTTCGGTGTAGGTAATAGTTATGCTTATAATCTAGAAGAACTTGGAAACTATTACATGTCTTATAGGGAAATCACAAACCAGTGGAAATCTTTGCTTGGAGATCATATGTTCTGTTTAAACTATGAAGAACTGACTAGAAATCAGAAAGAAGTAACATCTAATATGTTAGATTATTGTAGTTTAGATTGGGAAGATGAGTGTTTAGACTTTCACAAGACCAATAGAAATAATAAAACTGCTAGTTCAGTACAAGTTAGAAGACCTATATATACATCTTCAATTAAACTGGGCGAAAGATATAAGGAAGAACTTAAACCTTTAATGAATATATTAAACTCTTAGGAGAATTTTATGAAAATAGATGCTGGGATACCAACTTATGATCCACGAGAATCAGGTAAAGCAACTAAAGCATTAGAAGAGGCGGGCTATGATGGGGCTTTTACAGCTGAAACTTCTCATGATCCATTTTTACCTCTTGTTACTGCTGCTATAGAGACTGAAAAGATAGAATTGGTAACTGCTATAGCAGTTGCTTTTGCTAGAAATCCTATGACCCTAGCAAATTTAGGTTACGACTTACATAAATTATCAGAAGGAAGATTTATTTTGGGACTAGGTTCTCAAATTAAACCTCATATTACTAAGAGATTTTCTATGCCTTGGTCTAATCCAGCTGCCAGAATGAAGGAACTTATAGAGGCAATAAGAGCAATCTGGGATAGTTGGCAAAATCAATCGCCTTTAAATTTTAAAGGAGAGTTCTATACACACTCTTTAATGACACCTTTCTTTAATCCAGGGCCAAATCCTCATGGTATGCCTAAGATTTATGTTGCTGCAGTTGGACCCTTAATGACAAAATCTGTAGCAGAGTCAGCTGATGGGTTATTGGTTCACCCCTTTCATACTCCTAAATACATGAAGGAGACAACTCTTCCCATAGTGGAAGAAGGTTTATCTTCTGTTGGGAAGACCCGAGGTGATTTTGATTTTTCTATCAGTGTTATGACTGCCACTGGTTTAACAGAAGAATCCTTCAGTAAAGCTGTTAAGGCTTGTAAAAGTCAAATAGCTTTTTACGGTTCAACCCCAGCATATAAAGGAGTTTTAGATTCACATGGATATGGAGACTTACAAGGAAGATTAAATTTGTTATCAAAAGAAGGAAAATGGAAAGAGATGGCTGAATTAATTGATGATGAACTTCTGAATACGGTTGCAGTTGTTTCAGAAGATCCTAAATCTGCTGCTAAAGAAATAAAGAATCGTTATGGCGATCAAGGAGATAGAATAACTCCTGCCTTTTATTCTGCAGAAGAAGGCCTTGCTCCTCAAGTTATACAAGCTTTAAGAGACTAAGATTTACTTTCGAGAAATTGATCTTTATTTTCCCAGATAAGGTAAAGCCATTCCTTTAATTCTTTTCTAAATTTCTTATCAATTGAGTAGTCTCTATTTTTTAAATTTTCTGGGATTTCAACTGACTTAACTTTTACGCTCATGTTTGACATCCTTCCGCAAAGAAAATCCCAAAAGCTTTTTGACTCAGAGTTATAACTAATACTGAAATCAAGAAGAGAAGATATAAATGGCATTGTAGAAAGAGCTACACCTATTCCTCCAGCTTTTGGTTCTAAAACATTTTTAAAACAAGAATTTTGATCTATATGTTTCTTAACTGTAAATCTTGTCCCTTCTGCAAAACTAAAAACAGTTCCTGGATTGCTTTCTAATCTTCCAAAAGATTTTTTCATTTTTTCAAAATCCTTCCCTCTTAGTTCTGGGTTTCTTTCTATCTCTTCTCTGCTGTATCTCTTTAAAAAAGGCATATCTAAGGCCCAACCAACAATACTGACTATGGGTATCCATTTAAGTACATCTTTCATAAAGAACCTTAGTAGAGGGACTTTTCTATTTGTTATTTTTTGTAATACAAAAATATCACCCCAAGATTGATGATTGGAGGTAGCAATGTACCAATGATCTTTTTTCATACATTCGATGCCTTCAATTTGGATAGTAGGGCGGTGAAGAATTGTTATCCAAGCATTATTAAATGAAATACAAGTTTCGCCAATAAATATAGTTATAGAAGTCCACAATTTTTTCCAGACTTGCAAAGGAATAATCAATCTAAGTAACCCTGATAATAGAAGTAAGCTACTCCAGAAAATCATATTAGCTGTTAGGCAGAAAAGGGATGCTATTCCAACCAAACTTTGCATACTAATTTTTTTAAGGTTCAGTACTCACTCAAAGAAGCGTACCTATCTAGATGGTAATCCGAGGAGCCAAAAATTTGCTCAGCAACCCTAGATCTTTTTAAGAAAAATCCTATATCAAATTCATCTGTTACTCCGACACCTCCATGCATTTGAACAGCTTCACTGCTTACAAGGTGCAAAGTCTCTCCTGCCTTAAACTTTGCTAGACTAGCAAAACGCGCTTTATCATTAGAATTCTCATCAATGGCATTTAAAGCTCCCATTACTGAAGATTTAGATAGCTCTATTTCTGCAAACATGGTTGCAGCTCTATGTTGTAATGCTTGAAAAGAACCGATAACCGAACCAAATTGCTTTCTCTCTTTTATGTATTCAAGCGTTCTATCAAATGCTTCTATAGTATTACCGAGCATTTCTGCAGCTATACCTATTTGTGCTCTTTCTAGGACCTCTTCTATTAGAGGAAATCCTGCATCTAGATCTCCTAGAAGATTAGTTTCTGAAACTTCTACCTTATTTAAATTAACCTGAGAAGCGTTCCGACTATCAACCATAAGTGTTCTTTTTACCTCTAAACCCTTAAGATCAGGTTGAATTAAAAATAAACTTATTCCAGACTTATCTTTATTTTCTCCAGAAGTTCTTGCAGCCAATATAATCAAATCGGCACTATGCCCATCTAAAACAAAAGTTTTTTCTCCATTTAATATGAAGTTTCCCCCTTTCTTTTTAGCTGAAGTAGATATTTTATTTGGTTCATGTCTAGGGCCTTCTTCAAGAGCAAAGGCAGTGGTTAACTCTCCTTTACTTATTTTGGTTAGCAGATCTTCTTTTTGTTCTTTATTTCCTCCTAGCTTGATTAAACTTGCTCCGAGAAGTGCAGTAGCAAATAAAGGTGAGGGCACTAGACATCTTCCTGTTTCTTCTAGAATTCCTCCAAGCCCCATCATTCCAAAATCAGAACCTCCATATTCTTCAGGTATTAAAATTCCTGCCCACCCTAATTCCGCCATCTGCTTCCAAAGATTCTTGCTATAACCTAATTTATCTTCAGAGTCTCTTAATTCTCTAAAGTGACTTATTGGTGCATTTTTTTGAACGAACTCCTTAGCCGTATCTTTTAGATATTGTTGTTCTTCATTAAACAATAAAGCCATTTTTTTCTCCTTTTATATTTGGATTCTAGTCAGGAAGGTTTAGAACTCTCTTAGAAATAACATTTAAATTGATTTCTGTAGTTCCACCCTCAATGGAATTAGCCTTTGATCTTAGCCATTCTCTCGTAATAGCTAATTCTTCGGGTGCAAAGGGTTCACCTTCCCATCCTAGACCTTTGCTACCCATTGCTTGAAGCATAATTTCATATCTTAGTTTATTTTGCTCTGAGCCATAATATTTCCCCATGGAGGCTGTAGCACTTGGACCTCCTTTTTTAGCGTCTTCTGCCATTCTTTGAAGAGTTAAACCAAAAGCTCTAGAGTTTAAATCATGCTTAGCAATCTTAGCTCTAAGTATAGGATCATCTAGGCAATTATTTTCATCTATTCCTACGTATTTTTTAGCTAGCTCTGCCATTCCTGAAGTCTTTTTAAGTCCTGAACCCGAACCTGTTGCTAAGCCCATTCCAGATATCATTGACCTCTCATGTTGTAGAAGTCTTTTTGCAATAGTCCAGCCTTTATTGACCTCCCCAATTAGATTGGTTTTAGGAGCAGAAGCATCTGTAAAGAAGGTTTCACAAAAAGGAGACTTTCCACTTATAAGTTTAATTGGTTTAACCTCAACTCCTGGTTGGTCCATATCTATTAAAAGGAAGCTAATACCGTCGTGTTTAGGTTCTTGAGGTCCTGTTCTAACCAGGCAGAAAATCATGTCTGCATAATTAGCATTGGAGGTCCATATTTTTTGACCATTTACAATATAGTTTTCCCCATCCTCAACAGCTTTAGTGCTAAGGCTTGCTAGATCAGAACCTGATCCAGGTTCACTATAACCTTGGCACCACCAAATCTTTCCTTTTATTATATTGGGGATGTGTTCTAGTTTTTGTTCATGTGAAGCAAACTCAAGTAGGGCAGGTCCTAACATCCATATCCCAAAACTTGCTAGAGCAGGTCTAGCTCCAACGGCAAACATTTCTTCTTGAAGTACTTTATTTTCCTCATGAGTTAAACCTCCTCCTCCATAGTCGCTTGGCCACATAGGGCAGGTCCAACCTTTATCACCCATCTTTTCTAACCAAATCTCCTGATCTGGATGTGAGAAACTTGGGTTTCTTCCACCCCAACATACATCACCAGGTTTCCTCATCTCGGGAGGGCAGTTTGTTTCTATCCAATCTCTAGTTTCTTCTCTAAAAGTTTTAAGATCACTCATAATTTTCCCTTAAAGTTTATTTGCAAATTTTGATTATAAGGATAATCTAAGCATAACTAAACAATTTCTAAACGGGGAGAAAAGAAATGAAAGCTTATCAAGTTGTAGAAAATGGAAAGCCTCTTGAAGAGAAAGAACTAGAGACACCAGAACCAAAAGGAAAAGAGATATTGCTAAAAACAGTTGCATGCGGAGTGTGCCACTCTGATGTTCATATTCATGATGGCTATTTTGATTTAGGAGGAGGAGTTCAATTGCCCTCACCACTTCCTGAAGGCAAGCCATTAACTATGGGTCACGAGATTTTTGGAGAAGTTATAAAAATAGGAGAAGAGGTAGAAGAAATAAACATAGGTGAGAAATATGTAGCTTACCCTTGGATGGGATGCGGTGATTGTGATCTTTG
>CEUZ01032351.1_pt1 | contig 37137 bp, 33 predicted proteins | sample 361511 | NCBI WGS metagenome assembly CEUZ01 (sample SAMEA2622822, study PRJEB7988) | marine metagenome | biome: marine biome (ENVO:00000447); feature: surface water layer (ENVO:00002042); material: "saline water (ENVO:00002010), including plankton (ENVO:xxxxxxxx)" | depth 5 m | reverse complement strand
CCAAATAAAACTCCTATAAAAAAACCAAATATTACTAATATAAGTAAGAATAAACTAATATAAATTAATCTATAGTTTTTCAACTGTTTACTCTATAAAAATTTATTCGCTAATGTAAGACTTTATTTCTTCAACCGCATTAATCATTCTTGGCCCAGGGGCTTGCATAAACAAAATAGGATCTAGTTCTTTTACTTTATTATTAGTAACAGCATCTAAATTCGCATATCCTGGAAACATTGGCAACATGGTCGATAATTTCGGAGCCGGAGGGGGGGCTGGTGAAATAGTAAAGATATAAGATGGATTAGAAGTAGCAACTTGCTCGGGTGTCCATAAAGTATAACCAGGATAAGGCCCCATATCGGACATACCTTCTGCTAAATTACCTAATCCTAATATTTTAGCTACAGCACCAGCATATGATTCTGGTTTAGCAGCATAAATATTTCTATCTGCATCAGATATTAAGATTATAATATCTTGAGATTGATCTACATTCTTTTTTAGTAAATCTATCTTTGTGTTAATATCAGAAATTACTTCGTCAGATTTTTCCTGTACATCAAGAGCAGATCCTAGTATCTTCATACTCTGAGTAACATCATTAAGTGATGTAGCTCGAACTGCTAATATAGGAACATTCAGTCGTGCAAGATCTTTCATAAATCTTGCTTGAGTAAGAGCCTCAATAACCAATAAATCAGGTTCTTTTTGAATAATCATTTCTATATTAGGAGTATAAGCACTACCAACAGTTGGTAAATCTAAAATTTCTTCAGGAAATTTAGATGAACTGTCCCTTGCAATAATTTTTTTTTCAAGCTTATAAATCATTTCAGTTGCAGTAGGACTTATACTTATAATCCTCTCTGGCAAGTTAGAGATTACTATATTTTGATTTAACATATCTGTTAAATTTACAGGATAAGATGTTGCTGGTACTTCAATCATATTTTTTTCTATAATTTTTTCCGATACGACTGGGACTTCCTTTTCAACTATTTTTTTTACTTCCACTTCTTTTATCACTTCTACTTCTTTTACAATTTCTTTTTCTACAACCACAGTTTCTAATACTATTTCCTGTACAGTTTCTGTATCTGAAGCACAGCCATTGAAAATTAGATACATAGATGCAATTATAATTAAAGTCAGTGTTTTATTAATAGAATTGGCGCGCAACATGTTATTCCTCGTTTTTACTAAAAAATTGATTCTTATATAGATAATATACTATTCGTAGGGGATATATAAGTATATTTAATAATAATAATAATTAAAGATATATCTTTTGTAAATAATATATTTATAGATTTGTAATATATTATTTATTTATCTAATAATTAAAATTCAATCACATTTTTATAATAAATAAATAAATAATATATATTTTGTATATACAAACTAAATTATTAATGTATACTAATTAACTAGATTGTTTACGGATATAGTTTTTTAAAATATCCATTCATAATATTTAATAAAAGGAATTTAATATGTTCAATCATAAAAAATATTATCTTTTTTTATCTATGGTTATTTTATTATCTTTCTCTTTTGCTTGTTCACAAGCTGAAGAAATAATAAAAGAAGTACCAGTCGAGGTAATTAAAGAAGTGCCTGTTGAAGTGATTAAAGAGGTGCAAGTAGAAGTGGAAAAAGTAGTAGAAGTAGATAAAATCAAAGAGGTACCTGTTGAAGTGATTAAAGAGGTTGAAGTGATTAAGGAAGTTGAAGTTGAAAAAGTAGTAAAAGAGGTACTTGAAGTAGTAAAACCGGCCGGTAAACTTGTTGTTTATTCGGGCAGAAAAGAGAGTTTGGTAGGTCCAATAATTGAACAATTCCAATCAATGACTGGAATTCAAGTTGATGTAAATTATGGAACTAGTACTGAAATAGCTTCTCAATTGATGCTTGAAGGAGATAAATCTCCTGCAGATGTATTTTATGCACAAGATCCTGGTGCTATTGGGAGTGTAGTTGATATGTTAGCTCCACTTCCTGGTGATATATTAGAACCAATCCCTGATTGGGCTAAATCTGATCAAGGTAGATGGGTTGGAGTTACAGGTCGAGCAAGAGTTCTTGTTTATAACACTGACAACGTAAAACCTGATGAACTTCCACTTACATTAAATGGACTATGTGATGAAAAATGGAAGGGTCGAATGGGTTGGGCTCCAACAAATTCTTCATTCCAGACAATGGTTACAGCTATGAGACAGATATGGGGTGAAGAAAAAACTAAAGAATGGATTGAATGTATGATAGCTAATGAAGTGGCTGTTTACCCTAAAAACACTCCTCAGGTTGAAGCTGCAGGAAAATCTGAAATAGATATAGGTTTAGTAAATCACTACTATCTCTATAAATTTGTTTTAGATGCCGGTGAGGGAGATCAGTTTAAAGCTAGAAATCACCATTTACTTGGTGGTGGTCCAGGATCATTAGTAATGGTTTCACCGGTAGCAATCCTGAATACTTCAGAAAATAAATCTAATGCAGAACAGTTTGTTGCATTTATGACTTCAAAAATTGCTCAAAATTACTTTGTCAATAATATTAGAGAATACCCTCTAATTGAAGGTGTAAAAACTCATCCTCTGATTACTCCAATGAGTGATATCAAACAACCTGCAATTAGCTTGTCTGAACTTGCAGATATAGAAGGTTCAGCTAAATTGTTACAAGAAACTGGAGCATTACCGGAATAATTTTACCTCACAATAAATTTACTAGATGATATAAAATACTCATCTGTGCTTCTAGAACACAACCCCAATCATTATGTTACGTGATTGGGGTTGTTTCTTTTTATAGGTTTTTATTGAATAAAATAATGTTTTTTCCTTTTTACTGAATTACAATAATTTACCACGAGAAACTTTTATGTTTACAATCAATCGAATTTTAATTTTTTTTATATTTATATTATTTTGTGTCCCTTTTGTTTTTCTTTTTGAATTTGGGATAACAGAAATATTTAATTCAATAGAAAAGCTTTTCTCTATTAATTACTTAAATCTAATTACAAATACTATTCTTTTAGTTATCTCAGTTACCGTAACTAGTTCGGTTATTGGATTATTTTTATCTTGGGCTACAGAAATGTGTCACTTGAAATATAAAAAAATCTGGAGAATATTACTTATAATTCCATTAGTAATACCAAGTTATTTCGCTGGTTATATATTTATTTTATTCTTTGGACCAAAAGGTGAACTTTTTGATTTTATCAATAGTTTAGGTATCTCAACAAACATACCTAATTTATATGGATTTTGGGGTGCTTGGATTTGTTTAAGTTCATTATGTTATCCATACGCTTATCTTAATCTATCCGCAGGATTAAAATCAGTAGATAGAAAACTAGAGGACGCTTCTAGGGTACTCGGTTATAACCATTTACAAACATTTTATAAAATAATTCTCCCTAATATAAAAACTTCTTTTTTTACAGGAGGAGTTTTAATCGCTCTATATACACTTAGTGATTTTGGTGCAGTGTCTGCATTACAATATAATACTTTCACTTTAGCTATTTATACTAAATTTAGATCTTTTGATCTGAATGGAGCCGCAGCATCATCTATAATTTTAGTTTTAATTTCGATTCCTATAATTTATTATGCAATAAATATGTCGATAATTAATTCTTACCGAATAAGTCAGCGTCCATCTAATCTTTCCAATATAAAATTATTCGACCTAAAAAAATATGAACCTTTGGTTCAATTGATATTATTTTTTACAGTATTAATTAGCTTTATTATTCCTTTTACAATGATTTTTACACTAATTTCCAGAACTAATTTAGGGATATATGAAACATTTAGCGTAATAAAATATTCATCAATATACAATACAATTATGGGTTCTACTATAACAGGTATTTTATGTGTAGCTATTTGTTTATTAGTAATATTAAATCTTTCAAAAAGAAATAAAATATTAAGATATTTTTTTGAAAGTGTTATGCATTTTGGATTTACTCTTCCTGGTATTGTGATTGCTCTATCATTTGTATATTTTTCAATTAATTATATGTTCCCTATTTATCAAACATGGATAATATTAATTTTTGGATATACAGTACTATTCTTATCTACAGCATATGGTCCAATCATTACATCAGTTAATTTAATTGGTGAAAGATATATAAACGCCTCTAAATCACTTGGTAAAGGCTCTTTTGATACATTAATTAATGTTTCGATACCTCTATACAGGCCCGGTATAATAAAAGGCTTCCTTAACGTATTTATACTAACCGCAAAAGAATTACCTGTTACGCTTATATTGGCACCTCTAAACTTTAATACTCTATCTACTGTAATATGGGATAACTTAGAGGAAGCAAACTTCTCAACAGCTGGAATAGCAGGGTTGTTACTTATAATAATTATTACTATTCCAACCTATTTATCTATACATATTGACGATATAAAGATAAAATTCATAAATATAAAGAAATAATTATTTATATATAAAATAAAAAATTTTTACAAATGAATAACAATTTAGAAATAGACTTAAAAGTAAATAATTTATCAATAAGTTTTAATGAAAATAAAATTATAGATGATATATCTTTTGAGGTAGGGACCGGGGAAATACTCTCTTTAATTGGTCCTAGTGGTTCCGGTAAGACTACCTTGATAAGATGTATATCAGGATTAGATTCTCCAGATATAGGTGATATTACTATTTCAAAAAATAAAGTTTATGATCAGAATATTAATCTTGCCGTTGAGAATAGAGATGTGGGAATAGTTTTCCAAGATTTTGCTTTATTCCCTCATATGACTGTTGAAGAAAATATCTCTTTTGGTGTTAAGAAAAATAAAACCGACAAAAAAACTCCTTCGATTATAGAATTTCTTTTACTTTGCGGTATATACAATTTACGTAATAGGTATCCAGATGAATTATCCGGAGGAGAACAACAAAGAGTTGCATTAGCTAGATCCCTTGCTCCAAACCCTAAAATATTACTTATGGATGAACCATTCTCTAATTTAGATGCAAGCTTTAGAGCTCAACTTAGAATGGATGTTAAAAGAATACTTAAATATCTAAAAATTACATGTCTATTTGTTACTCATGACCAACAAGAAGCATTATATATGGGAGATAAAATAATAGTATTAAATGAGGGTAAAATACAACAAATAGATAAAAATATTAATGTTTTCCAAAAACCTCAAAATGAATTTGTAGCTAATTTTATAGGTTTAGCAGATTTTATCGAAGCAACAATATCTGATAACTATGCAGAAACTGAAATTGGAAATGTAGAAATCGCATCTAGGGTTTCAAATGGAGATGAAGTGGAAATATTAGTAAGGCCAGATGATATATCAATTAATAAAAATAAATCTGGTAATGGATTTATTATTTCTAAAGAATATAAAGGAATGTACTACATTTATCATATTAAATTGAACTCTGGGAAAATGATAAAAGGTTTATCTTCACATATTAATGATTACAATATAGGAACAAAAGTTGATGTTTATTTATCTCCCGGACATCCTTTAGTTTGTTACAAAAATAAAGTAATAGTTTAATTAGATTTTAAATTAGGAACCTTAAAAGCTACATACCAAAATCCAATTATTCCTGCAAAAATAATAATTATTTTTATGGGAATTGGTTCAACTGAAATAGGTGAATTAGGAATAGTAGCCAGACTAACAAAAATTACCATCATTGTAATTGCAGTAATTTTTGCTTTTTTGGGCATTCCTTTTCCTTCACGATAATCTCTAATATATTTACCGAAATATTTATTACTAATAAGCCATTTATATAATTTCTCAGATGATCTTATAAAACATGCTGCCGCAAGAATCATAAATATAGTAGTAGGAAGTCCAGGAACAAAGATACCCACTGTACCAATAAATACGAATGAACAACCTAAAATAATCCAAAAAATTCTAACTAATAAGTAATTACTTTTTTTCATTTTATGAACAGGGGATTCATTTTTTGGATTTTGCATTAAATTGACCTTTTTATAAATTCACTAAAATTTTTTACCCAATATTTTTCATTATTTAAACTAGGAATTAATTTTAAATATTCACCATTCAATTCTTTAACAAATGTTTCATTATTTCTAATAGCAATTTCTTCCAAGGTTTCTAAACAATCAAAGGTAAAAGATGGACAAACGACAGCTACTTTTTTTATTCCTTTATTTGAAAGAGTCTCCATTACATCAGTGATGTTTGGTGATAACCATTTATCTAGACCAAACCTACTCTGAAAACAAATAGAATATTCTATTGAAGGTTTTAATTGTTCAACTACCTTCTTTACCGTTTGAGTACAATGTGCCTTATAACAATTATAATTACTAACACATATCTCTTCACAACATTTATTTTTCACCAGGCAATGTTTTCCTGACTTATCTAATCTTTTAATTTGTCGTTCAGGAAGACCATGAAAACTAAATAATAAATATTCACATTCTTTATATTCAAGAGAATTTGATATTTTTTCTACTAAACATTTAATGTAAAAATCTTCAGAATAAAATTTTTCTATTACTGTAATTTTACAATCTGGAATTTCTCTTTTTATAATTTCTTTAGCTGATTGTATACAAGAACCAGATGTAGCTTGGGCATATTGAGGAAACATAGGGATAAGTAATATATTATTTATTCCTAGTTTTTTTAAATTTTTTACAGCTTTTAAAATAGAAGGGTTACCATACCTCATCCCAATTTCAATATTAAACTCAGGAAGCGATTTCGAAAGATTTAAGGAAAATTCTTTTGAATTCGCTAATAATGGTGATCCATCTTTAGTCCAGATACTTTCGTATTGATGAAGTATTTTCTTTGGTCTAAAAGGAGAAACAATTAGATTCACAATCATCCATCTAATAATTTTATTAGAATCTATAACATCTGGATCTGAAAGAAATTCTTTAAGATATTTTCTAATAGAAGATGTAGTAGGTTTATCAGGAGTACCTATATTCATCAAAATACAACCAATATTTAAGCTAGTCACAAAATAGATTTCCGAAATTTATTGATAAATAATAAGTAAAACTTAATTTTATCTCAAACTAAATTAATAAGATAAATTAAAAGTTAGAATTATTATTTATTATAAAATTATATAAATCTATAGAATCTAACAAAGGAATCACCAGATGTTGATCAAATTAGAAACTCTTCGAGAGCGCCTTCATGCCGTAATAATAAATAAAGGTGAACAAGGATTTATCATTGAAGACTTAGCAGAAGAATTAGATACTATTGAAAATTCCTATGATTCTTTTGTTAATTTCATAAAAAAATTAGCTGATATAAAAAACAGACCTGACTGGCCATATATTGAACCCAATAAACTAGAAGAAATTTGGGAAGAATCAGATCCAAATAGACCTATTAAATCAATAGGAAATATATCTGTTGATGAAAGTGCGAAAAGAGTAGAATCAGCTTTCCTTGGATCTATTTGTGGTTGTATTTTAGGAAAACCACTTGAACAAAAATTTACAGGAAAAGAAATCAAAGCAGCTCTTATAGATGTAGGTGAATGGCCATTAGAGAAATATGTTTCAAAAAATATAAAAGAATATCTACCAAGAGTTCATAGATCATTCCCAGAAACCGCAAGGGAATATATTAATTATGTTGCTCCAGATGATGATATTAATTACACGATAATGGGAATGCTTATTTTAGAAAAATATGGAATTAATTTTACACATAAAAATGTAAAAGATCTTTGGATACATCATCTTCCTATTGGAACCACATTTGGACCAGAAAGAACTACCCTAATTAAATCAGGTTTAGAGTCTTTAGATGAGATACACCGAACTTATTTTTCAGGAGAAGGTGGAATAGGTGATCGAATCACTATAGAAAATGAAGAATCTGAAGATTTTATAAAAATAATTAATGATGTTCTTAATCCTGGTGATGAATTATGTGGAGCTGCCATTAGAGCTGATGCATACGGGTATGCTAGCCCTGGAAATCCTGCTCAAGCATCTGAACTAGCATGGAGAGATGCAAGTTTTACACATAATAGAACTGGTATTTATGGAACTATGTTTATTGCTGCGGCTATAGCTTCTGCACAAGTATTAGATGATAGGATGGAAATAATTCGAACAGCACTAAAATTTGTCCCTCAAAAAAGTAGATTCTACGAAAGAGCATTAGCTTCATTGAAAATTATAGAAGAAGTAAACAATTGGGAAGAAGGATATAGAAAAATAAACGATAAATTTGGAATATACGGTCATTGTAAGATATATCAAGAAATAGGTATGTTAATTAACACCCTTAAATTCGCAAAAAATGTAGGTCATGGAATATGCGTACAGGTAAGTCAAGGTGCTGACACTGATAGTTTTGGAGCAACTTCAGGGTCATTACTCGGAGCTTATTTCGGACCTGGTTATCTAGAAGACCGTTGGCTTAAGCCATTTAATGATGATATCCACACAGGACTAGCATGGTTCTTTGAAAGATCAATCTCAAAATTGGCTAAAAGAATGAGCGAATTACCAATGAAAATTAATAATTAAATTTTCTGTAATTCATCCATAACTTTTTCAGCATGACCTTTAGCTCTAACATTACTCCATTTTTTTATTAATTTACCTTCTTTATTTATTAAGAAAGTAGATCTTATTATTCCCATAGATTTTTTTCCATACATATTTTTTTCACCCCATACACCATAATCTTTAATCATTTTTTTTTCAGGATCACAAAGTAAAGTAAAAGGTAAAGAATGTTTATTGATGAATTTATTATGAGAATTTATATCATCTGGACTAATTCCGTATACTTCACAATCTAATTTAATAAACTCTCCGTAAATATCTCTAAATTCACAAGCTTCTACAGTACATCCAGGAGTTTCATCTTTAGGATAAAAATATAATACAGCTGGTTTACCAGATAACGAACCTAATGTTACTAGGTTCCCTTTCTGATCAACTAAGTTGAAACCCGGAACTTTAACACCTTCTTTTATCGTCATATATTCTCCAATATTCTAATATTATTTATGAAATTAAAAATAACATATTTTTTATCAAAATAATTAAATAATTTAATTATTGTAAAATATCTACAAATTTAAATATAAATTTACAGGAGAAGATAATTGCGTGGATTAGTTTTTAGAGGAAATAGTTTTTCAGAGGTAATTGATTATCCAGATATAACTCCCGGCCCAAATCAGGTGTTACTTAAAATGCGATCGTCGGGTCTTTGTGGATCAGATTTTACTAAATATAGATCTGATTCACCTCTCATTTATAAAGGTGAACTTATAAGGCCAGGACATGAACCTTGTGGAGAAATTGTTGATATAGGAAAGAATGTTATCGGATTATCTATCGGAGATCGAATAGTGCAACATCACTATGAAGGATGTAAAAAATGTAATTATTGTAAAACAGGTTGGCAGCAACTTTGTCAGGTAGATGATAAGAAAGAATATTATGGAGGTTCAATGCATGGTGGACATGGAGACTATATGATTGCTCATAAATCAACCTGTGTAAAACTCCCAAAAAAACTTCCTTTTGAAATAGGTGCTTATTTAGCATGTGGTGCAAGTACTGCTTATCATGCACTAAAAAAACTTTCTATATCTGATACTGAAATAGTAGCTGTTTTTGGACAAGGTCCAGTCGGGCTTGCAGCAACTATGTTTGGAAAAGAAATGGGAGCTAAAGTAATTGCGATAGATATCTCAAAAGAAAGATTAGATCTTGCAAAAAAAGCAGGAGCTTGGCAATTAGTTGATGCAAGTTCGGGAGATACTCAAACACAAATTAGAGATATTACGAATGGTTTAGGAGCAGATTCTTCAATAGAAGCAGTAGGGCAAAATAATACTAGAATAGAAGCAGTTGAATCAACACGTATTTTTGGTAAAACATGCTTAGTGGGTGAAGGAGGAGTGGTCACTTATAAACCTACAGAACATATAATACATAAACATCTAACGATATTTGGATCTTGGACTTTTTCAACTTCCGGACTGGAAGAATCGGCTAATTTTACAGCAAAAAAAAATGTCCCTCTTGATTCATTAATTACATATCGCTCAAATATTGAAAATGCTCCAGAAGCTTATAAAAAATTCTCAAAAGGTTATGCAGGAAAATTTGTAATAAATTGGGATTAATCACATTAACTTTGTAATCATATACAATGCCATTGCTGCCATTATTAGATTTTCTACTAATGTCACTGGAGTTAAAGGTAAACTTAAAGAAGATCCAAGACACGCACACTCTAATCGATTATTATTTCTTAACGCATTCCATATTCCAATGCTTCCAATTGAGAGAACTAAAAAAGTTAATATATTTACGTATATTAGTAAATAACCTAAAAGAAAACAAATTCCAAGAAATAATTCTATAAAAGGATATAATTTCCCATATACTGAAACTTTAGATGCAATGATATCGTAATTAGAAAATGAATTAGCAAATCCTTTAACATTTATAAGTTTAAATAATGAGAATATCACAAAGAAATACCCCATTAAATATTTCATAAAATCTTCCACAGAAAATGAATATTTTATTTGAGGAATTACAGACAATATTATAACTATTAATAATGAAACAATTAATGGTGAAAATTTTTTTAAGGTAGAAATATTATCACTTTTTTTTATAAAACTATTAAGATTAGAAACAGAATATTTTTTTAAATCTCTAATAATAAAATTAAGATCATCTACATTTATCTCTTTGATGGATTCAAGATTTAAAGTTGACGATTGCAAATCAATTGTTGCAGAAATAACTCTATCGTCCGTTTCTATTTTATTTTTAATCGAATTTACGCAACCTTGGCAGGTCATTCCAGATATATTATATTCAGATTTATACACTTTTTTTATCCATAATTTTAATAATTTATATTACTTGATCACAATCATCAAAATCTTGCCGAAATTTCTTTATTTCATATTGAATTTTGTCTTCTTTTATACTCCAGAAAATTGATTTATCCCATGTATAATTATCTATTTCAGGATAATCAAATCTACAATGACTTCCTCTACTTTCTTTCCTTAATCTAGCTGAACCAACCATTAATTTTGCTACTGTAAGTAAATTCTCTGTTTCTAAATTTTTCAACATAGATTTAGTATCATGATATGGAGATTTAAAAATAATTTCTTGACTTAATTCTTCAAGATGATTGTACATCTTATCTAACCCTTTTTGATTTCTTTCAACAATTAAATTTTCTGCAGCTAAAGCTTTTAACTTTTTTCTAATTTCATAATAATTAGGAGCGTTTAAATTCTTAAATTTACTTAACCTTTTATTTATTCGATCAATACTAGATAAAGAATCTATATGATCAGAACCTATAGAAAATTTGGCAGCAATTTTTCCAGCTCTAGCACCAAAAACATTAGATTGAGAAATCATTCCACCTCCCAATCTATCTGCACCATGTGGTCCAGCAATAGTTTCTCCCACTGCAAATAAACCATTTATATCTGTTGCTCCAAATTCATCAACTTTTATTCCTCCATTGACAGCATGTGCAGAATGATTTACATTAATTTGCTTGATAGGATCGTCTCCTAGAGAAATAGATCCAGAATTAGGTGGGCTATGTTGAGGTCTTGATTGTTTTTTATTAGATAAATCAACTTCACTAAAATCAATAGTAACACCTCCCTTATCTGAACCCTTTCCAGACCTTATACATCTTTGTATTACTATATCTATCCATTTAGAAATATCTCTACTACTAAAAGGATAATGATGAGTTCTCATTTCAAAAGAATCTTCAACTTTTGATTCATTTGGGAGTAGATCTCTTAATATATCTTTTCCTGAAGAATCTATGATTTTTGGATTCAATGTCCAAAAAGTACCTCCAACTTGGGAATCTAAAACTTGTTGAAGTTCTTTAGATCTACTATATATTGTTCTTATCATATATTGCATAAATTCTAAATTAGTAAGAGAAGCTCCAACTCTTAGTGCCATCGCATATCCATCACCTGTTATATCACCCGGAGTTGTACTTAGTGGAAAAATTTGTGCAGCACCACCTGTTCCTAAAATTACTGAACCACTATTATATTTAACAAATTCTCCATCTTCATTTATACATAATGCTCCATAACAAGTATTATCTTTAACTAGCAGATCTATCACTGTAATTGATTCATGAATTTCAGCACCAAAATTTTTAAGTCTTTTGCTCATAACATCTATTAAATTCCCAGTATGACCACCTCTTTTATTAGCTTTCATTCCATGCGCCCTTGGCTGAGAAGCAAAACAAGAATAACCAGAATAATGAGGTTTTTTATTATCAGGATCTTCTACAAGATCAAATCCCCAAGAATCTAATTCCTTTAATCTATCGGGTGATTCTTCCGAAAGAATTTTTGCTAATTTTGCATCAGCCATACCAAGTGCAGCATCCATAATATCCTTAAAATGTATTTCAGGAGAATCTTCTGTTCCTCCACATCCATCTGCAGCCTGCCATGCGGATCCATAAATTCCTTTTCTAGGCCAATTAGTAGATCCAGATTTTCCTAAAGTTTTTTTTAATACCATAATAGTTTTTGCTCCAGCTTCAACAGAAGCTAACGCTGAGCGTGTTGCTGCTACACCACCTCCAACAATAAGAACATCAGTATAAATATTATGTGATATTTTCATTCAATTATTTTTTTCTTTCTAAAATCTTTAATTTCCTCATCTGATAAACCTAAATCAGTTAAAATTTCATCAGTATGCTCACCAATAGATGGTGGAAACAATCTAATTTCACCAGGTGTTTCGGAAAGTCTAGTAGGTATACCTAACATTTTTATTTTATTAGTATTATTTTCTATTTTAACTAACATATCATTAGTTAAAACTTGAGGTTGATTAATCGCTTCTTCTAAACTAAGGATCTTGGCACATATAATATCTACTTTCTCAAATTCATCTACCCAATATTGAGAAGGTCTTTTTTTTATTTTTGTTTGTATTATTGATATTAATTCCGAAGCATTTAAACTCATAGATTCAAAATCTTTAAATTTTTCATTGTTAGATAAATCTTCAACTTCTATGACTTCTGAAATCGCTTTAAGTGGTTCAGATCTAAAAAGTCCAGTTATTATAACCATTCCATCACTTGTTTTATAAACACCACTATCTAATGGGTTTGATGTGTGCCTAGTCTTACCAGATGCATTTGCTACAGCTGAAACTTCCCATCCTTGCATCCAAAGTACTGAATCAAGTAATGATACATCCACCATTTGACCTAAATTTGTCATATGCCTTGCATTCAAAGCTAAAAGAATCCCAATAGTAAGTAAATGCCCGGTCGAGGTATCTGCTACTGATGCTGGAATTCTAAATGGAAGTTCTCCTTCAGAAGAATTTTTCTCTAATAAACCACCAAGTGCTTGAGCTACAGATTCATGTCCCATTTTTTTCTCAAGTGGACCAGAAAGTCCAAAACCTGAACCACAAGCATATATTATTCGTTTATTAATTTTTCTAACAGATTCATATGACAAACCTAAAGAATCCATAACTCCTGGCCTAAAATTATTTACTATCACATCAGAAACTTTTATTAAATTAAATAAAATTTTTAAACCATCAGGATTTTTTAAATCTATCGCAATACTTTTTTTGTTACGGTTAAACACTTGATATGAAAGACTTTCTCCATCTTTGAATGGTGCAAATTGTCTAGATAAATCTCCAAATTTTGGTCTTTCTATTTTTATTACTTCAGCACCATGATCAGCTAATTGAGCAGTAGATGAAGGTCCCATAATTACCTGAGTTAAATCGATAATTCTAATACCTTCTAAAGCAAATTTCATATTATTCGATAATCCATTTAGGTTCTCTTTTTTCGGAGAAAGCTTTAGGACCTTCTAAAAAGTCTTGAGAGTTCTTTAATTTCTTGAACATAGAAAACTCTGATATCTGTGATTCATCATAAGGTAAATCTCTACCAAGTACTACAGCCTGTTTGGCTGCTTTAATTGCATTAGGAGAACATTTCATAATTGATTCTGCGATAGACTCAGCTTTAATCATTAGATTATCTTTAGTAGTAACATAATTAACTAACCCCATATCTCTTGCTTTTTCAGCTGTAATTAGTTCTCCGGTAAAAATTAATTCCATAGCAAGTTTTAAAGGAATTTGTCTTATTAACCCAGCTACACCTCCTCCATCTGCCATTAAACCTCTTCTTGGTTCCGGAAAACCTAATTTAGAGTCATCTGATGCTATAATAATATCGCATGCTAAAGCTAGTTCTAGACCACCACCTACGGCATATCCTTCTATTGCTGCTATAACAGGTTTCCAAAATCTAAATTTAGAATTATTGAAATAAATATCTTTATTTCTAAGATGATCTGATTTAACTTTTTCTTCGTTTTGTGATCTCCATTTTAAATCTGCCCCTGCAGAAAAAGCACGTCCACCCTCTCCTCTAATAATTACTACCCATATAGAATTATCATCTCTAATTTTTTCCATAGTAGATATAAAAGAATTTTTTAACTCTGGATTAAAAGCATTAAGTACTTCTGGTCTATTTAAAGAGACAATCGCTAAATGATTTTTAACGTCTAATTTTAAAACTTCTTTTTTTTGTATCAATATATAAAATCTCTACTAATTTATTTTAGTTATTTTAGCACCGAAAACTTTTGGAGTATTGACTAAACCTGTTGCTTCGATTTCTACTTCACCATTTTCCCATTTTACAAATCCTCTATTAAGTTGTTCAATTTCCACTTTCCCATCAGGAGTTCTTAATGATAATGAACTAGGATATGGTCCATTATATGCTGCAACAAATAAATTAGATTCTGGAATGGAAATTAACCACCTTGCCCCAGAGCCTTGACATGATAATTTTGAATTATTAAGTAATATATCTCCTTTCAATTTTTGAGTAGCAATTGAAGAATCTAACATCGGATATAAATCTACATCTTTATCTTTTATCCAAATTTTCTCTATTTCAAATTCCATCATATCCAACTCTATCCCTATAGATTCATTGCCTCTAGTATATTCCACTGACCATATATTATTATTCTCACCATTAAAAGTAACCGGCGGATCAAATTTTTCAATTAATTTGCCTTTAAGTATTTCAGATGAAAATTCTGCACCAGATACAAAATCAGTTTTTTCTGCAACTTCAGCATAAAAGCCTGATCTAGGTCTCCCTTGATAAAATGCCCCTGGATTAGCCAATTCCCAAAATGTTTTAGTAGGTCCTAAATAGTTATATAATTCTATAACTAATTGTTCTTCTCTTTCCACTAAACGTATTGGGGCATTACTACCTAAATCAGTAAGCGATAAAGGTCTTATACCAACATATATATCACCGCAACTAACTACAATTACATCTGTAGACATAACGTCAGTTGGTAAATCTTTGACTTCAGTTTGATTAATCCAAATTTTATCAATATTAGAATTCCAAATAATGCATGCTTTAGCACTGAAACATCTATCCCAGGCTCCTAAATTCTTAGGGGTATATATATTAATTGATCTTTTTCCATTTTGAATTCCTCGAAAACTTCCCTCATCAAAAAAAATATCTTTGTTTCCTCTAGATATAGTTGTTCTATAATCTCCGAGCCATTTATTGTTAGTTAAATATTTAGAAAAAACTATTCCAGGTATACTATCTTTACCTTGAGTATATTGAACTGAAAAAACATTTGACTGATTACTTATATATCTATTCGATTGTGTATCAAGCTCTCTGGTAGTCACTCCTATTGAAAAAGATTTACTATGAAACGTCCCTATACTAGCGTTTTTATTTCTATCTGAAGTTTCTCTTATATTAATTTCCTCAGATCTATTCGATATAAGTTTCATAATCCAATTAGGTAAATGATTTTTACTAATATGGTCTTCTAAAACATTAATTTCAGGAGGGGCCATTCGTTCAATTGAATTTTGAAAGCTTAAATACGGATAATACGCTCTAGAATGCGGTCCAGCAAGTCGTTTAGTTTTAGGATGTAAATGCAAGGCAAAACTTATTCCAATTCTTAAAATAATTAGCTTTGCTATCATCTTAGATTCTTTATCTTCTGAAAAATTTAATAGATTAGATAATGCATTAATAGTTACAGAAGAATACGATGGAGAATTATATTCATTTGGTATACCGCTTTTATCAATATGTTTTTGCCATTCTTTAAGTTTATTTATCCCACGATTTACAAAATAATCACTTCCAATTAATTGACCGCCTAAAATTGAATTTACTATATCTTGCGCAACAATATTAGTATAAACCAAACTAACATTAATTTTTTCTATTTCATATAAGGCTAATTCAACTGAAATAATAAGCTTTTGCTTTGTTCCTAGAGAGAGTCTATCACCATATTCTAATATCATTGGTATCAATCTGATTAATACGAATTCAACTGCATTGAGATCCTCTACAATACCTTCTTCCTTTTCCCAAAAGAAGTTTCCATAATGTTTGTTATTTTTATCTAATTCCTGACAACATAATAATGCTTCAAGAACCTTTTCACCCCTAATAAGAGCATCCGGTGTGCCCATCGCAATGAGATCAACTGCATATTGTGCACTCAAATAAACTCTATGGTATGATCTTGTATCTGTTTTTGATACAAGCATGCTCTCAGACTCATCAAATAAGTCATCATTCTCGATATTATTAAAATCATTCACCATAAATTTTCTTCCTAATAAATATATTATATTCTAAGTTAGGATAGTTAAATTAAAAAAAATTAAATTAGGTTGAAAATGAAAAATATTTTTATAATTATTATGATTATTATTATCTTAGCTATTACATTAAATAGGAGTTTTTAAATTAATATTTAATTACTATAACCATTTCCAATCATCAATTACATTATTCAAAATACTTTGCGGCCCTGCAGCCATTAAACCAGCATCAACTGGTAACAAAACACCTGTAATCCAACGTGATTCTTCACTTGCCAAAAATAAAGCAGCATTTGCTATATCATCTGCATTACCTTCAGTTCCAAGAGGTGCAATATTTTTTCTGATTTTTCGATGTTCATCATTATAATTTTCAGTCATAGTAGCATGTAGTAATCCTGGAGCAATACAATTAACACGTATATTCTGTCTACCATGATGAACTGCCATAGCTCTTGTAACAGATATTATTCCTCCTTTTGCAGCTGTATAAGGAATATTTTTTGAAAATCCAGCTTTTATACCATCTACTGAAGAAATATTAATTATTGATCCACCACCATTATTCTCCATAACCGGTACAGCATACTTAGATATAAATACCATACTTTTTAAATCAACATCAAGAACTCTGTCCCAAATTTGTTCTGTTATTTCTGTGACCATACCCCTACCGGTAATACCTACACTATTAACGACTATATCAATACTCCCATAATTTTTAACTGCAGCTTCTATTGTACTTTTACATCCTTTTTCAGTAGCAACATCTGCTACACAAACTGAAGTCTCTCCACCTAGGTCATTTATTTTTTTTTGAGTTCTTAAAGCTGCTTCTTCATCTATATCCACTATAAGAATTTTTGCTCCGTTTTTAGAAAATAATTCAGCAGTAGACATTCCTACACCTTTTAAATTTTTAGATCTATTCCCTGCTCCAGTTACGATAGCAACTTTGTTTAATAATCTTGAAATAAAAACACCTCAATATTAAAAGCTTAATTTCTTAATTCCATCCTATTACATAATTTTTTGTTTTTGCTATCAAATGTGTAATTATAACTATTGGTTTCTATAAAACCTAATTCAGAAAAAATTTCTTTTTTATATGAATCATCATTTAATACATCAATATAAATTTTCATAGGATCATTTTCTAAAGCTAAATTACATGTATAATCCACTAATTTATAAAAATCTTCTTTATAATTTTGATTTGAAAAACCATCAATTTTATATGTTTTATTTATTTCAGTAATAATTGTACTTACTCCATATATTTGATTAGATTGATTATGCATACAGAACCATCTACCTTTTCTATTCAATAAAGAATTGTACATTTCATATAAACTAAGACAAGCAGCGGATATAGTTTCACTTGAAATACCAATATTCATATCACTGTACAAAACATTTTTATTGGACAATATAAAAGGTATTAAAGATAAACGGAAATAAGATGAACCCTCAGAGATTATTAATTTTTCCGATTTAATGTATTTCTCTTCAAGAAAATGATCAAAGTTACTATAATTTATAGAATTATACATAACATAAGAATTTTCTATCTTTTTCCATCCTAATTTTTTATATATTTTCGCCGCTAAGGGATTAATAGTTCCTAAAAAATTACATTGGGAACCATCAATAGAAAAAAACTCATCTCTTGCTAACATACATAAATTATAAGCAAATTGATTACCCCTAGAATTTAGTTCTGTACATACTTCTCCAATTCCCGATATAGATGGATTATCAATTTCGAATATCAATACTACTGTTGATAAAATTTGTCGCTCTTTCTCTATTGAATATAAATTTATTTGATTTATATTTTTTTCAGAACCTCTTAATAGTGATTTAGTAAAATCTATTTTTTCTTCTTTTTCAAAGCCATTCTCTAGCCAAAGTTTATATAACTTATCAATCTTTTTGTCTGTTATAGGTATTATGGATTTTTTTTGCATTTTGAATTTATTGGGGGATACCTATAGCCCTTTTAGCAGGATCATCTTCTCTTGTTTCTTCACAATACCAGAAAATAAGAATTATCCATCCTATAATAATTAAAAATAATAGAAGTTGCCACCATCCGTTCTTTCCTATATCGTGTATCCTTCTGGTACCAATTGATAAAAAAGGAACAATAATAAATAATCCCCATAAATTACCTATTAAACCAAAAAAATTTTCTGAAGAAAAAGAATCGATTCCAAATAATAATTTATCAAGTATTACTGAAATAAAAAATCCTAAAATTATAAATAATTGAAACCACCAAAAGTTTGCCTTACTTGATTTACCTTTGAATCTAAAATAGTTATTTAATCCATATTTTATAGCTAATATAAATTCCATATAATTTGATAAATAATTCCAATTAAATCTTAATTTCCAAAAATTATAACCAAAGAAAATAATATAACCATCGATATTGCAAATATTAAGCCTATAATTCCAATACTATTAAACCAATTCATTTATTAAAACCTTGATCTCTTAGGTTCCATATTAGTATCAACATCAATTAATACTGATTTTCCATTATCGTTATAATTCATTGCTTTTTTTAGTGCTTCTCCTAATTCCGACGGATTCTCAACTTTTACTCCTTTTGCTCCCATCCCTTCTGCTATCAACGCATAATCTCCACCCATATGAGATATACCATATTTTTCCTGCGCTATAGGAAACCCTCCAGGATATGTAGACATCCCTTTGTTATTTAATAATACTGTTGTTATTGGAGCTGAAATACGACCAGCAGTTTCAACGTCTGTACCTGACATTCCAAAAGCACCATCACCCATAAAATTAAGACAAAACTTATCAGGGGATGCGAGTTTAGCTCCGATTGCTAAAGGAATTCCAAAGCCTAGATGTGTTGTTTTTCCCCAGCCAATATAACTATGTGGGGTAGTAGCTGTATAAAATGGAACGATTGAATCTCTAGGAGCACCAGCATCATGTGTTACGACACTATTCTCTCTATCTATAGTATTGTTAATTTCATGAATTATTCTATATATATTTAAAGGCTTTTCGTTTGATGTAAGTAATGGAATCCATTCTGACATCCATTTATTTTTTTCTTCAGCGATTTTTTGGGAAACATTTGTTTTCTTTCCTTTTTCACCTATTTCGCCTTTAATTTCATCAATCAATGCCAGCATAGTTAATCTAGAATCCCCCAATAAACCTATTTCAGAAGGAGTATCTTTATTCATATCATATGGAGATAATGTATTATGAATAACTAACTTACCTTCAGGCATTTGTTGAGTATAATTATTTTTTGTGAGACTTGTACCTATCCCAAAAACTAAATCAGATTCTTGTATCCATTTATGAGCTGGCCAGGTTGTGGCTCCACTACCTGCACCCAAAGAAAGATAATGCCTTTCATCTATAGAAGATTTCCCTTCCATAGTAGTAAAAACAGGAATATCTATCAATTCAGCTAGCTCCTTAAGCTCATTTGTACCTCCAGAATTTAGCACCCCCGCACCTGCCCAAATGATTGGATTTTTTGAATTTAGAATTAATTTTACTGCATCTTTTATATCACCATTAGAAGGCACATTTTTAGAAATTTTAGGAGAATAATAATTGCATGATTCTTTAGGAACTTCCTTTTCACATATATCAATCGACATTTCTACTACTACTGGTCCAGGAGGTCCATTCCTAAGAGCATGAAAAGCTCTACGCATAACATCGCTTATTTGTGTAGGTGTGTAAATTGTTTCAACTGATTTAACTATATTATTATAATTATCTTTAGCTGAAAAATTTGGACTTACATTATTTATTTCAATTGGATTTCCTCCAGGTAAAATTAAAATAGGAACATTATCGGAGAAAGCTTGGGCTATCGCTCCAAAAGAATTTTCAGCTCCTGCTTGATGTTGCATTAAAGCCACACCAAATTTTTTACGATCGTTCATCCTACTAAAACCATCTGCCGCCATAATAGCACCTCTTTCATGCCGAAACATTACTGGTCTAATATCTTCTATTGATAATGCTTCAATCAAATCGTTACTTGGAAAGCAGGTAACCATATCTATCCCTTCTTCTTTTAATATTTTTGCTATTAATTCTGTACCTGTCATATATCTTCCTTGTTATATAGAAATTAGATCTATTATGGATTTACTGTACTTAAAGTATCATAATCGAAATTTATATTAATAAAATATTTTTTATACCTGGATTAATTTTTAAATTAAATTGAATAAAAAGATTTAATTCCTCAGTTTTTTTGGGATATAAATTAAAGTTGAATTATTGAAAAAAAAATTCTGAATATTCAAATGTTTGAAATAATCCAAAATCGAATCCATAAAATAATACAAGAAATATATATAAATATTTCGTCATCTCTTAAAATCTCTGATTTCAGAAAAATAATTTTTTCAGTAACTTTTTTTTCGCTAGCATTATGGACTCAAACTATAGCTATTGGCTGGATATTTATTTCAGAAACTGAATCAGTATTATTAACTATTCTTTCATTTGTAGTTAGGCATCTGCCTTTAATGTTGTTTGCACCATTTTCTGGAACTTTTTCAGATAGATTACCAATAAAAAAAATATTGTTTACTATAGGGATATTTCAATTTATAGTAATCTTTTTGTTAGCTTTCATCTTAGAAATTTTTAGTGGTAATTATTTAATAATATATATACTTATATTCTTATCTGGAATAGGGCATGCTTTTATCCAGCCATCAACCCAAAAAGCTTATACAGATTCAGTACCAAAGAATAAATTAATGAGTGCTGTATCAACTGGTTCAGTTTTCCTGAGAGGTATAGGTTTTTTTTCAGTAATGATAGGAACTGTATTATTTAAATATCTTGGAGCTTCAATTACACTTTATTGTGTAGGATCAATATATTTATTAGGATCAATAAATTCTATTGTTCTTTTACGTTCTTTTTCAGAAAAAAATTATAAACAAAAACATATCGGATTTTTTTCTGAGGTAAAAGAAGGTTTTTCAACAATCCTAAATATTTCTTTACTTAGAACCTTACTAATACTAGCCTTAATAGTAGAAATTTTTGGATTTGTATTTCATAGTATTTTACCTGCAGCGGCTCAAAAATTACTACATACTAATGTTATAGGATACGGATCATTAGCATCAATGGCCGCATTAGGATCTTTGGTGGGAACAATCGTATTAATGATACTAGGGAACTATAAATACAAAAATAAATTGTTGATTTACATTACATTATTATATGGTATTTTAATTTCTGTTTTTTCTTTTTCTAACACTTTGGTAGTTGGATCTCTGATAATATTTGGAGTTGGCGCTTGTGCTGCTATGTTTGATTCTATGCAATGGACTATTTTACAAAGTAACGTACCTAGTAACATGAAAGGTAGAGCAATTGGAATGTGGGGATTTATAATTGGATTTGGACTTGCAGGCCATATAATAATTGGTGTTTTTTCAGATTTTATCGGGATAAGACAAACATTATTATTTTGTGGAATATCAGTTTGTTTAGCTGGATTATTATTTTTATTATATTCAAAACGATATAAGGAAAAATAAATGTATAATAACAAATACAAAAAATGCCAGATTTAGAAGTTAGACGATTGGGTCGCACAGAAATGAATCCTAAATCTCTAGGTATAGGTTGTGGATATCTTGGTAATCCAAAACAACCTGATCAAGAAGCTATAACAACAATTCGTCATGCAATTGAAAAAGGAATAAATTTTGTAGATACCTCTCCTGAATATGGTGAAAGTGAATATCGTGTGGGACTGGCGTTATCTGATGGATGGAGAGAAAAAGTTTATCTTCAAACTAAGGTAGGATCTCATCCAAAATATCTTCGAGATTTTTCAAAAAAAGCAACAATATGGAGTTTGGAAAATAGCTTCAATCTTCTTCAAACAGATTATGTCGATTCTGTATTAATTCATGGTCCTAGATATGAAATTGAAACAGCATTAGGTGATTGTTTGGATATTTTATTAGATTGGAAAGCTAAAGGAAAAATAGGTCATATTGGTATTGGTATAAGACAACATGAATTTCATCGACGTGCAATTGAAACAGGAGAGATGGATATAATACTTTCTTTTCTTGACTATACTTTGTTATCTCAATCCTTAAGAAAAACAACAATTCCTTTAGCATTAAAAAATGATGTTGGAATCATCTTGGCAAGCCCATTAAGTGGTTCACTTCTCGCAGGTCCAGAACCTAAAGTTAATAAATTGACTAAAGATCCAAAAATTAAACTACCTCCTTCATTAATCAATGGCCCGACTGATCCAAAAATTTTTCCTCATGCACATAAAATATGGCAATGGTGTAATAGCGAAGGAATAAATATTCGAGATTTAGCAATTCAATTTGTTTTAAATGCCCCAATCGATGGTAATGGAATCGTACTAACCGGACCATCTAATAAAAAAGAATTTGATGAAGTATTTGAAAGTGCAACAAAAAATTTACCAATAACTATATGGAAAAAATTTGAAGAAAAATTTATTCGTCCTTAAAATTTTTTATATATAAATTTAGACAAATAAAGATCAAAATTATAGAAAATATATACCCGTAATTAATTCCATAATAAGAAGCGATTATATATCCCAAAATTGGACCTAATGCTGCCCCTAAATCTTGCCAAGTTGAATACCTTGAAACAATATTTGATTTCTCTTTTTCAGGTGAAATTTCACCTAAAGATGCTTCAAGAGAAGTGTCAAGAGAAACACTTAAAAAAAACATAAGAACCAGAAACACAACACTTATAAAAAAATTCAATCCTGAGATTAAAATTAAAATAGTCATTATCATTAATGACGAACTTGAAATTATATTTATTTTTCTTCCAAATTTATCTGATAAAGTTCCAAATAATACACCAAAAACTATATCAGCTATCCATCTAAATCCAACAATAATTCCTGCTATAGTCAATATTAATTCAATAGAATAATTTCTATCATTAATACTCATTAAGAATGGGGTAATAGTAGCTATAGCTAAACCGTTAGAAGTAAATGATGAAGAAAATTTAAAAATTGAAATAACTAAAATTTTCTTTCTAATTCTGGTAACTTGATCAAAATAAAATAAATTCCAATTAATATTATTTTTTGTAATTTTAACAAGGTCAATTTCACTAATTTTAAATACTACTAATATTGAAGGAATAACTAATAATGACAATAAAATAAATACATTAAAAAAACCAAATTTAACCGTAAGAAATACTCCTAATGTAACTGCAATAAAACTACCTAATCTTTGAATGCTTAAGCAATAACCTATGTATCTTCCATAATTATTCACTTCATAAGAAAATACTTTCAGTTGATAACTTAATCTAAATATTGAATATGAAAATCCCCAAATAATTCTCATAATTATTATTAAAATAACTCCCTTAAATGCAACATATCCAAAAGTTGAACCTGCCCCTGCAAGAGTTGCTAGCATCATAGAATTCCTAAATCCAAAATTTTTTATAATTTTTACTGATAATACATTAGAGAAAAATCTTACAAAACGATTTATAGACAAAATAAAACCTATCCAAAATTCTGATTCTATTCCTAAAAATTTTTTGATCTCGAAAAATTCTGGATTACTAGGTAATATCACATACAAAATACTATCACCCATAATTATTAGTCCCAGAGGTATTATCGTATATATAATTTGAGATGGAACTTTTAAGATATCTAGTTTTGAACTCAAAATACTAAATTAAATTTTTTATGAGTCATATCACAAAAAGGTTTATCTGAAGACCTCTTGCATCCACAAAGATATATAGTCTCAGTTTTATCAGCTGTAAATCTTACTGGTTTAATACCTGTATTACTATGACTGTTATCACACAAAGGCTGATCCTTGCTTCTTCCACATGCACACCATCTATAGGATTTACCTTTTTCAACTTTTAATGTATAAGAGTCTTTTTGAGGCATTAATGGGTCCATAGTTTCTCCTTTCAAATGGTGTTATGTATATATATCATCATTACACTTATTTAAATCCTTTTACAAAATCTTAAATAAAAAATACTGCCCAAACAACTATAAGTATAGTTGAAATTATTAAAGCTCTGTTAAGTATCGAATTATTACCTATTGTCTTTTTTAATATAGAACCTGCAAAGCACCAAGCATTATGAAAAATAAGCTGCACAACAAAAAAGCTTAACGGTATCAACAGATACATTTGAAAAAAACCTTCAAAGCCAGTGGTAAATTCTGAATAAGCTATTAAGCACATTACCCATCCTTTCGGATTTAAAGGATGTACAAATAATCCATCTCTAAATTTAAATATTTTTAATTCTGCATCAGATTTTTTATGATTATTCCATCCTCTTAAGGCTAACCAAATCATATATATGAGACAAATATAAGATAGTATTTTTGATACTGATTCATATTGGAATAAAATAACTCCCAAACCTAGTAACAAAGCTAAATTTAATAGTAACTTTCCGGAAATAACTCCTAATGTAAAAGGAATCGATTTTTTAAAACCATTTTGAGCTCCAGATGACATTACTATTAAATTAGCAGGACCTGGTGTACTAGCCATCAATACAATAAACATCCATAAAGGAAAATATTGCTTAATAATATCTACCAAAATAATTTCCTATGTTTTTTTATCCTAATAAAGTATTTATAAATTTATATTATGATAATTCGTAACCGTTGAATCAAATCTTTCTTTCATTACCTCTATAGATTCCCTACTACTGTCAATTAAAATAGCATCTCTCCCTAAATTTAATGCAGCCATCCCAGTAGTCCCACTACCTGCAAAATAATCTAATACTAAATCACCAGGATTAGAATGAACTTTAATTATCCTGTTGAGAATTACTAATGGTTTCTGAGTAGGATATCCAGTTTTTTCTTTACCATTAGGACTAACAATTGTTTGCCACCAAGAATCAGTTGGTGTTTTTCCTTTATTAGCTTTTTCTGGACCAACTAACCCAGGTGCCATATAAGGAATCCTATCAATATCATCATATCTAAAAGTAAAATTATTAGGATCTTTTGCATACCAAAGTATATTGTCATGTTTTGTAGACCATTTAGATTTACTTCTAGCTCCATAATCATATGACCATATAATCTCATTTATAAAAGAATCTCTCCCAAATATTTCATCACACATAACCTTGGCATAATGAACTTCTCTGTAATCAAGATGAAGAAAAAAACTCCCATCTCGAGCAAGTATCCTTTTTGTTTCTTGTACCCTAGGTCTTAAAAAGTCAATATAATTTTCAAAAATATCTGAATAGCTTTTTTTACCAAGTATTTTGGTTTTATATGTTTTACCCTTGTATCCTTTACGATCACCATCTTCCGATTTAGTGGTCTTAATACTAGTCCTAGCTTGAATTCTACCTGTATTAAAAGGAGGATCTATATAAATTAAATTTACTGTTTCAGACTTAATTTTTTTTAAAAAATTTAAGTTATCCCCAAAATATATATTCGCTTTGGCACCCATATCTTAACTCTAATAGAGATTATTTTAATTTATTATATATATAGAAAATGTACTTAATATAATTTTTAAAAATAAATCTATTATTAGTTTATCAAGCACATAGAAATACCTATACTACAGAAAATATTGAATCTAAAAAGATAAATTAATCTTTTTTAAGAAATATAAAACCTGTCACTATATTCCATATAGTAATTATAGACATACTTGCCATCCATATAGTCCCAAGTATTGATGTAGATATTGTAAGTTTTTTTTAAGGCAACTTAATGAATAATTCTTATCAAAAAAATTACTAATTATTTCCAGGGTATTTAACTTAATACCATTTATACATAATATATATAAATAAAATTAAAAGGTGATCTATGAGAATAATTAATATAAACGTCACAGTTTTTTCCTATAAAACATCGATATCTATGGATACTGATGGACATCAACATCCTGGTCCAGAACACGATACAGATATGGCAATATTAGCAATAGAATCTGATGAAGATATTACAGGTTATTGTTTTGGATCTCCTCAAACATTGAGACCTTACCTTCTGGAAAATTATATAAAGAAGGTATTCTTAGGTAAAGATCCTTTCCAATATGAAAAATTATGGCAAGGATTAGCTCGATGGCAAAGAGGAAGTGACGGTCAACTATCCGATAAAACTATTGCTGTAGCTGAAATGGCTTTATTGGATTTAATAGGAAAAAAATTAAACACACCTTTATGGAAATTACTTGGAGGATATAGAGATAAAGTTCCTGCTTATGGGTCAACTATGTGTGGAGATGAAATAAAAAAAGGATTATCTTCTCCTGAAGATTATGCTAGGTTCAGTATTAAATTAGTTGAGGAAGGATATAAAGCTATAAAATTACATACTTGGATGCCTCCAGTATCTTGGGCTCCTAACGTTAAAATGGATATCAAGGCATGTGCAGCTGTTAGAGAAGCTGTTGGTGATGACTTTCCTTTAATGCTAGATGCAAATCATTGGTATTCTAGAACTGAGGCCTTTGAATTAGGAAGAGCAATTCAAGATCTTGACTACTATTGGTTCGAGGAACCAATGGATGAACATTCCTATAGTTCTTATAAATGGCTTGCAGATAATCTTGAAATTCCGATTTTAGGTCCTGAGTATGCTGAAGGAAAATTTCACACAAGAGCTGAATGGATATCTAATGGAATATGCGATATAGCAAGGACTGGAACGATGGATGTAGGAGGAATAACTCCAAGCTTAAAAATAGCACATCTTGCCGAATCTTTTAATATGGATTGTGAAATTCATGGAGGAGGATCAGGTAATCTTGCCGTATTGGGAGCGATATCTAATTCCCGTTGGTACGAAAGAGGCTTATTACATCCATTTATTGACTATAATATTCCCCCATCATACTTACATAAAATAATAGATCATATGGAAAATGGAATGATTGAAATGCCAAAAGGTTCTGGTCTAGGTGAAGATATTAATTTTGATTATATAAAAGCTAATACTCTAAAAAAATTTTAACATCACAAAAACATGAATTAATCTAATATAAAAATTAAGGTGAATTTATATGAAAAAATCTCAATTATTTTCTCAACTCAAAATTAGAGGAGTTAATTTTAAAAATCGAATCGCTGTAAGCCCAATGTGTCAATATTCTTCTAGTAATAATGGTCACCCTGAAGACTGGCATTTTGTTCACTTAGGCTCAAGAGCAGTAGGTGGTGCAGGATTAGTAATTTCTGAAGCTACAGCTGTAAATCCCGAAGGGAGAATTTCTCCATGGGATTTAGGAATTTGGGAAGATGAACATATTGAGTCTTTTTCTAGAATAACTAATTTTATAAAGTCACAAAATAGTGTCCCAGGAATACAAATTGCCCATGCTGGAAGAAAAGCTTCTCATGAAACACCATGGAACAATGGAACCGAAATAAAAAAACAAGACGGAGGATGGCAAACAGTAGCACCTAGTCCATTATCCTACAGTAAAGAAGATTCAATTCCAAAAGAACTTTCAAAAGAAGAAATCATTCAAATAATAAACGATTTTAAAGAAGCTGCTATAAGAAGTATTAAAGCAGGATTTGATGTAATAGAATTACATTTTGCTCATGGGTATTTAATTTGCGAATTCATGTCACCTTTATCTAATATTAGGACTGATGAATATGGAGGAGAATTAGATAATAGAATTAAATTACCAATAGAAATATGTAAAGAAGTAAGAAAAGTTATTCCAACTAAAACTCCATTATTTGTCAGAATATCTTCAGATGAATACCTTGATAATGGATGGAATTTGGAACAATCAATATATCTATCAATTAAATTAAAAGAGGTAGGAGTGGACCTTATTGATTGCTCATCTGGAGGTAATTCTTTTAATCAAAAACTTGATCCAAAACCTGGATATCAGGTGAAATTTTCAAAAGAAATCAAAAAAAAATCAAAAATTCTGACAGGTGCTGTAGGTCTAATAACTACCCCTAAACAAGCTAATAATATTATTGAAAAAGATGAAGCAGATTTAGTCTTATTAGGTAGAGAACTACTAAGAAATCCATACTGGGCAATTCATGCAAAAAAAACTCTTGAAGATTTTTCTTCATGGCCAAACCAATATTTACGATCAGATGAATAACAATATTTCTACTAAAATTTTTTAGTAGAAAAAAATTATATAAAATGATAATTAATTATTTATGGAAACGAATTTTAGGTTTATTCAATTAGCAGATCCTCAGTTTGGGCAATTTTCCCGTTTTAGTGGTATGTCAGACCCCGAAATAATGACATTTAAAAGAAGTAATCTGATAGTCCATAAGGAATCCAAGTATTATCACTTCGATAATGAAGCTAGGTTGTTCTCAAAAGCGATATCGATCGCTAATGATCTGGCAGTATCTTTCGTCGTGATTTGTGGTGATATGGTAAACACTCCAGGAAATCAGGAAGAGATAAATACGGTGAAGACCATATCCCGACAATTGAAAAAGAATATTCCAATTTTTTGGGTCCCAGGTAATCATGATGTAGGAGCAGATACAGAAGTTCCAACTATAAAAAGTCTTAATCAATATAGAAAAGAATTTGGCGCGGATTATTTTTCTTTCACAAATAATGGATATAAATTTTTGGTGATAAATAGTGTGGTTTTAGCCCATCCGGAACTGGTGGATGAAGAATATTTAAACCAAATGAAATTTATAGAAATGGAAATGAATGAGGCTAAAGATAAAAAAATCCCTACTATAGTTTTTACTCATCATCCACTGTTCCTGGACAATGCTAATGAAGGACCAATGGAGCCAGAATGGGCACCAAGTCCACCGGGTAAAGCACCAGGATACTGGACTATTCCAAATCCTACTAGATTAGACCTTATAGATCTTTTCAGGAGAGGAAATGTTCAGGCAGTTTTTGCCGGTCACTGGCACAGGAACAATTATGCCCGTGACGGAAAAATGGAGATGATTACATCCGGTCCCGTTGGGTATCCTCTTGGTGAAGATCCGTCAGGCTATAGACTGGTAAAAATATATAACACCCAAATCAGTCATTCATACCACAACTTATAAGAGTAATCTTATTTTTCTCAGGTGGTGAATAATTTAATGCAAGAAGGGTATTTTTGTCCTACATAAACTGTGTTTTTAGCTTGGATACTTTTGGTATGTTTCCCAAGAGGTTCGCCTGTGTTGGGATTAATGTCGAATCTAGGGAAATTACTCGACGCTATTTCAAGCCTCAATTTATGTCCCGGTACAAAAAGATTAGCTATTGGAGGTAATTCTATTTTTACCTGATACACATCCCCAGGTTTCATAAATTCTTCATTGTAAAATCCGTTTCTAAATCGAGTTCTAATTATCGAATCAGCTAAAGGTAAATGAAACCCTTCAGGGAATTCCTCTGACTCAGGATATATGTCTAATACTTTTGCAGTGAAATCTGTATCAACCGACGACGAAGATATATAAAGGGTGACATTCACAGGACCAATTACTTCTATTTTTTCTTCAATTGCCTTTGTTTCGAATACTAAGACATCTTTTCGTTCACATGATAATAAGAGTGGTTTACTTGCTCCCACTGTTGTTGATCTTTCTCTTTGATGTAGAGGCCCATCTGGAATTAAAGAGACCATCCTCGCTCTCTGTGGAACATATGATGCATCCATGTTTTTTGGAATTTCAAGCCATTTGTAAAAACCGGTGACATTTGCAGATATAGTTGGAACCGGTTTATTTGGATTATATATCCAAGAAAATGAGTCTATTTCTTTTTTTGATAGATTAAAATCCAAGTTGTTATCAGGGTTAAGAAATAATGTTCTTTCCCTTACATCGGATGGTGGCCATGAATTTCCTGTTTTCCATATTCCACCGTGATATATATTGCTTTCATTTGTTTTTCTACCATCGCCACCTCCCATTCGAAATATTTGAACAGATGGTTCAAATTCAATTTTATTTTCTATCCCCTTTAACCACCGATCAAACCATTTTAATCGATGATAATTAAGAGTTTTGTCGCCCCATTTTGCTTCGGATCCAAACTCTACTTCACCAGTAAAAGAAGATCCTTTACCCCGCATATTTACGTGGTTCCATGGACCTATTATAAGCTTTTGAACTGACGAATTTTTTTGCTTCATTTGAACAAATTGCTCTGAAACATCTGCGGTGAATGGATCGTACCAACCAGTACTGTAGACGGAAGGTATATCAGCCATTTTTTCGAAATGGTTGGTCTGATCAAGAGATTCTTTAGCCCACCAGTCATTATATACACCATCACGATAATAATGCATTAGAACATTTTCTAGATTTGGGACTTCCTTTATAGGGGTGCTTCCTTCATAAAAAGGGGTTTTTAAAATTTCTTCTTCTAAATTAATAGCACCTTGTTCAATTATTTGTATCGCCTCTTCGTTACCAACAATTTCTTGAGAATCATATCCATGTAAATAAAGAGCTCCGTACATGTGTAAAGCCATCGCACCACCTTGCCTCGCTTCCCATTTAAACGCATTGGTAGGAGCTACGTCAACCCAAAGAGCTTTCAGATTTGGAGGCCGGTATATTGATGCCATATTTTGGACAATACCACCATGGGAAGCACCTACCATACCAACGTTTCCGTTGGACCAATTTTGAGATGCTATCCACTCAACAGTGTCGTATCCATCAATTCCTTCTTTTTCATTCGCAGTATGAAAATAATCACCTGTACCTTCTGAATCTCCTCGCCCCCTAAGGTCTTGCAAAATCACAATATACCCATTACGTACAAAAAATTCTGCCACAGGTTTTACCCATATAACTGGGTTCGTTTTATCATATGAAGTTCTTCCGAGAATGGTGGGGTATTTTCCTTCTATTGGAATTCCATTTTTATCGGCTGGTCTATAAATGTCGGTTGCCAATTTTATTCCATCTCGCATGGGTACCATGAGATTTTTAGATATATTAATAATTGAAGTGATCTCTTTGGACATTTATGAATTTCCAATGTTGTTTCTATATATAACTTAACATTTAGCGAACATATAATTCTGTAAAAAAAGACACTTTATATAAAAGTGTCTTTTTTTAATCTAAATTTCACTAAATATAATATTATTTTTTAGCGTAATTTACTGCAGTATTTTGATCAAATTCATATGCAGTTATTGCTTCATTACCTATTACCCAACCATCATGTAATGGTCCAATATAATATGCATCTCCAGCATTCACTTCAACTTCATTTTCATTTTCATCTACCACCATCATTGAGCCACTAATTAATACTCCTGTATGACTATTCTCACATTTTTCAGTCCCAACAATAGGTTTTATGTGTTCGCTCCATTTCCATCCAGGTTGAGCAATCATTTTTGCTATTTTTACTGCCCCTAAATCAACAAGAGCAACTTTCACATTATCAGTCGGTTCTCTTGATTCATCTGGAGAATTAAAGTTTTTCTTTATTATTTCACCCATATTTTTACTTCCTTTCCAAAAAGTACTAAAATCCTACATACTTAATTCATCTTTCTTAAATATTAAAAAGACATTATCAAAAAAATATACTTAAGTAAAAAATTATTATGTAAAAAAACATCTATATCTATGTGTATAAATTAAAGAAATAAATATATAGAATAACCAAGGCAATAGGAAAATCAATCAGCTTAATTGATTTACATTTCACCCTGTTGCCACTAAAAAATTTATGTACCTACTTTACCGGGTTTAATTTTATTATCCTTATCCGTAAGATATTTTCTTATCTCATCTGAATAAATTATTTCACTATCATCTTCAGGTACATATTTAAGTATTTTTTTTGCTGACTCTAAAGACCAAAATCTTCTTGTATTATCACTACACCCATAAACTATTTGATATGGAATGTTATTTTCATTATTTATATTTTCTGTTTCAACAGAATTAACAAATAATTGAGTAAGATCTCTTTGGCTTATATATGCTCCAAGATCTCTTTTGAAATTTGCTAATCCGGATCCAGCTGGTTCTTTATATTCTGTTTGATTTAAGTAAGTTTGAATTAATATTTCTCTAGGAGCCCCTATTCTAATATGAATAAATTCTAATTTCCTCCCAAATTTACCAGATGCATAAGGCCAACTTAACAATTCGTAAGCCGCTTTAGCCCAACCATAAAAGTTATCTGAAACAGGATAATCTTTATCAGAAACTAAATCTTTTTTTCCCTTATGAATTAGAGTATGTTCATACCAGTCTGCTGCATGATTTGAACTAGCTACAACTACTCTTTTCACTCCATTTTCATATGCCGCTCTATACACATTATTAGCCATAAGAACATTTTCATGTTCTACAGAAAATCTATCAATAAAAGGAGATTCTTTATCCCAAACACCTCCTTTACTTGAACCTTTATAAGCTAAATGTATTACAGTATCGACATCTCTGAAATATTCTTCATTATCTTTAAAGTTCGTTGAAATAAGATCACATAACTTAATATCTGATACCTTTTTATTATTTTTATCTTTTATTCTGCTATCAAGCAAATTAAGTTCATATAATTTTCTAAATCTTGGAAGAATCAGTGAGGCTATATAACCCGTTGCACCTGTAATAAGTATTTTTTTCATATAGTTTTCAATATTCTTTTTTTTATAAATTCTAAATATAAACTAATTTAATAAAAAAAAATAAGTAAATTTACAAATGAAGATATACTTTACTGAAGAGGAATTATAGGTTTTATGTGATATTTTTCAAATATTATTGTGAATTAATATATAAATCTGTATCGATTTAAAATTTTAGTGTTTTATAGTATTTATTTTAATTTATTAGGAAATAGGAGATATTTAATGCCAAACTTAAATGAAGAAACACCACTTGTAATAATTGCACGTACTCAAATTAAAGAAGGAAAAAAAGAAGAATATTTAAAATTTGGAAAAGAAATAGATGATGCAGTTAATGACACTGAACCAGGAATGTTATTTCATGATTTAAATACTGACCCTAATGATCCACTGGCGCTTACTTGGACAGAAATACTAAAAGATAGTGCTTCATTTGTATTTCACCTTAATAATCCTCATGTAATCGAAGGTTTTAAAAAACAGGAAGAATTAGTTGAAGAAATAAGATTGGAAATTTATGGAAATGTTTCAGATGAACTTATTAATAAAGTAAAAGAACTTAATTTACCTTTTAAGTATTTTAAATCTACAGGCGTAAATTATGTCCGAGATTTTTTTTAAAAGTACAAAATGCCTAAAGATATAGCTCATGATATTATCACTCAATATGTAAATCGTCCTTTCAGATGCGCGAGAATAGTAAACATTGGTACAGCATTAAGTCACTGGCTAGAAAAGGCAAAATAAAATGGACCTAGAACTAAAAGACAAAAGAGCTATTATAACTGGTGGAAGTAGAGGAATTGGTAAATCAATTGCAATGTCACTTTCTAAAGAAGGAGTAAAATGTGTAATTGTTTCAAGAAATAAAAAATCATTGGATATTACTGCTAATGAAATTAAGAGTTTTTCTAATATAGAATGTCACGGAGTTGTAGCTGATACAGGTAACAACAATTCAGTAAAAAACATGGTAAATCAGTGTATAGAATTAATCGGAGGAATTGACATACTTGTAAATTGTGCTGCAAAACCATTAGGTCAAATAAAGTCTGGTATAGAAGATACATCAATTGACGAAAAAATTATTGAAGAGATAAATATTAAAGTAATGGGATACCTAAGATGTTCCAGAACTGTGATTCCCTTTATGAAAAAAAATGGATGGGGGAGGATAATAAATATTGGAGGACTAGCATATAGATCATCTGGAAATATAGTAGGAAGTATTCGTAATGTATCTGTAAGTGCTTTGACTAAAAATCTAGGAGATGAACTTGGTCCGTATGGTATCAATGTATCCGTGATACATCCAGGATTTACTATTACAGAAAAAACGGAAAATATAGTCAAATCTATGGTAAAAGACAAAAAAAAATCAATTAATGATATATGGAACGATATTAATCAAAATAATTCAGTAAAAAAGAAAATTTTTTCGAATGATATCGCTTACATTGCAACTATATTGGCTTCACCAAAATCTATTGCTATTAACGGAGATGGGATCGCAGCTGGAGGAGGCGTCACTGGTAGTATATATTATTAGTAAAATTCTTTATACAAAAGCGGTACCCATACTCATATAATAGTAATCTTTCATCAGGAATTATTAAATGAAAAATTTTCTGACAAAGTAAGTGTTCTTTCAGCTGTTGGATACCATCCTTTTGCTGAATAATCTGATGTATGTAAAAAACAACTTACTTTTATTTTTTTGGAACCTTCTTTAAATGTAAATAATCTACTCATAGGAACCGATTTTTTTCCATGATATTTTGTTAACCCTGCGACATTTATAAAATTTACATCATATTTTTTTTCTATATGACTTCTGCCATTTATAATATCATCAGGATGGGTGTGAGTATGAGCTCCTAGCCAAACATCAATTTTAGGACTTTGTTTATCATTCAAAAATTCATCTATTTTGTTTGAATCCTCTTCGTCTCCAACAAAATATATAAATGAAGCTCCTCTAGGTGCTCCATCAGTAAATCTACCGTGATATCCTCCATCACAACCTTCATCATAACCTGTAGCTACAGTAGTCTCCCTAAGCATATGATGAGCACAAGTAATGATTATTCTTCCTTGATTTTCTATTACTTTGGATTTCCACCATTCAAAAGTTTCATCACTTATTGTCCCTGCAGGATATCCGCCTTTTTCTCCTCTACCTCTTGGTGGAGGATAATCATTCCTATCTGCTAGCATCAAGAAAGTAATGTTTCCTACATTAAATGAATAATGCTCCCATGTACCACTAACTGGATAAGTTCTATTTAAATTATTTACACCACTATAAGATGTATTTTCTCCAATAGGATCAATCCATTTTCTAAACCACCACTGAACAGGTTTATCTCCATAACGAGTAGCATCGTGATTACCGATCAAATCATAAAAGTCTTCTCTTTTGTGCTTTTTTGATTTCTTATACTGTTCAACTACCAATAAACCTTCTTCATCGTCAGGTGGTATTTGTGAGCCAGAAAAATCTCCTAAATTTACGCACACATCCCAATCAAATGAATTTTCAGATTGTAAAATAGCTTCCGCCAAACTTTCACGTCCATACTTGATATCAGTCCCTATATGAGCATCTGAAATAGCCCATAATTTAAAATTTTCTTTCATAATTTACACTAAACGTATTTATATTTTGATTAAATAAAACTCATTTCGATTATAAGAGAATTTATCTGTATAATTACATAAAAAAATTAAAAATTAGGATTTTGTTATGAAAATTAAATCTATAAAAGCTGTAACTGCAGATTTTTTAAGACCAGATAAATCGGATGATACTGTATCTAAAGAAAGTAGACCTTCATGGGCTACTAGTGGTCCAGTAGCAAATCCAATGACTCGTTATCCACGATATGCTGCTTTCAGACCTTCATGGACACCAAATTGGGAGAATTTTGGATGCCTAATTGAAGCTGAAGATGGAAATTGGGGATTTGCAATCGCTAATCACGGAAAACCAGTAGCAACTATTATAGATGAATATCTCGGGCCTAGATTGGTCGGTGAAAATTGTATGGCCATAGAAAAAATTTATGACATGATGGTTAGAATGGGATCTCCATACGGAACCACAGGACTACATTCATATGCTGTTAGTGCAATTGATTTAGCTCTATGGGATCTAAAAGGCAAAATTTTAGAGAGACCTGTTTATGAACTATTAGGTGGACCAGCACGTGATGAATTGTTTTGTTACTCAACCGGAGGTGATACCGACTGGTATATGGAATTAGGATTCAAAGCAACTAAGCTACCATGTCAATATGGACCTGCAGATGGTTTAGATGGATTGAAAAAAAATGTCGAATTCGTAGCTAGTGCTCGTGAATTAATTGGAGATAATGTTGAACTAATGCTCGATTGTTGGATGGGGTTTGATATCGAATATGCTGTCAGACTTGCTGAAGAATTACGACCATTCAAATTAAAATGGATGGAAGAAATATTACCTTCTGAAAATTTTGATGCACATGCTGAGTTAAGAAATAGAATTCCATGGCAAACTTTAGCAACCGGAGAACACTGGTATACAACTGTTCCATTTCAGCATGCGGCTTCAAAACATTTAGTCGATATCATGCAACCAGATATAAACTGGGTGGGTGGAATGACAGCAATAGTGAAAATTTGTGCAATAGCTGAAGCTGCTAATATATCTGTTAT
>CEUZ01086730.1_pt1 | contig 37357 bp, 35 predicted proteins | sample 361511 | NCBI WGS metagenome assembly CEUZ01 (sample SAMEA2622822, study PRJEB7988) | marine metagenome | biome: marine biome (ENVO:00000447); feature: surface water layer (ENVO:00002042); material: "saline water (ENVO:00002010), including plankton (ENVO:xxxxxxxx)" | depth 5 m | reverse complement strand
ACCTGCTCCGTCTTCAAGCATAAGTGCTATAATCCTTGCAATGATCCTAAAAGAATAAGAGGTCTTATGGGAAAGATATATACTAAGCATGGTGATCAGGGCAAAACGGGTCTTTTATATGGGGGAAGGATCTCAAAATCTGATCCTTATTTAGCAGCATACGGTACCACAGATGAAGCTGTTTCTGCTCTTGGTCTCGCCAGATCACTTTCTGATAGTACTGACATAAAATCCATAATTAAATCACTTCAAGAAGACTTGTTTACTATAGGAGCAGAATTGTCCACCAGCCCTAAGGATTACAGTAAGTTGCAAGAGCACTTTACAACTGTATCTGAAAAGATGACTCTCCGCCTCGAAGAAAAAATTGATGAGTTGACTGGTAAGTTTGAACTACCTAAATCATTCATCATTCCAGGAAACTCGCCTACCTCATCTGCTCTAGATATGGCACGCACCATTGTACGAAGAGCAGAACGAGAAGCAGTCAAACTTTATGAAGCTAACCTTCTAGCCAACTCTGAGGTGCTTCGTTACCTAAATAGACTCTCGGATCTGTTATTCATTTTGGCACGTTTCAACGACAGGACTAAGGGCTTTGAACAATTCAAAGATCCTTCATCCAAGCGATCAAAAAGCTGAACAGGTAAGTTTGAACACACCATTGTTAGTCGAATTAATAGCTTTATAAAAATATATTGAGCTTAGTAGGGTTTAATGTGAAGAATTCAATAATTATTGTAGATTATGGAGCTGGTAATCTCAAAAGCATTAAAAACGCCTTTGAATACTTGGGGTATAAACCATTTATTACTAACAACCCAAAAGACATACTATTAGGAGATTCTATTGTTTTCCCCGGACAAGGTTCATCTCCGAAAGCAATGTCAGCCTTGCTCCGACTCGACATTGCTGATGCACTAAAAACTGTTATTCAAAACGGAACCCCTTTTCTTGGAATTTGTCTAGGCCTACAAACTTTGATGTCTCGTTCTGAAGAAGGAGATACTGCGTGTTTGGATATAATTCCAGGGGTGACTCGACTTTTACCTAATTCGGTTAAAGTACCACACATGGGCTGGAATAAAGTCGATTTAAGTGATTCACACCCAGCCTTTAAAGATATTCCGCCAGCTTCCTACTTCTATTTTGTTCACAGTTATTACGCAGATCCGCAGGATCAACAAACAATAATTGGAACTACAAACTACGGCCTCTCTTTCTGTAGTGTATTGGCAACAGGCAATATTCTAGCTACTCAGTTTCACCCAGAGAAAAGTGGGCCACTTGGGTTAACAATTTATGACAACTTCATGAAAGGGATTGGGTAAGCACACTAATGGAACTAATTCCTGCAATTGATATCTTGGAGCGGCAAGTGGTCCGATTACATAAGGGAAAGTATACAGAAGCTACCGTTTTTTCTGACGATCCAATTGCAACTTCTCTTCATTGGGAATCCTTGGGTGCAACACGGTTACACATTATAGACCTAGACGGTTCCTCTGAAGGAAGTCCTCAAAACCTCGATCTAATCGAAAAAATAACTTCCCAGCTTACAATACCTATTCAATTAGGCGGGGGAATCCGATCATTAGAAAGTGTAACCCAGGCATTTCAGGCTGGTGCAGACAGAATTATTATTGGAACAAAAGCTATAGAAAATCCTGCCTTTATAGAAGAGTGCATTGCGTTATTTGGAAATGAAAAGATAATTGTCGCAGTGGATTGCCAAAACGGGAAAGTAGCAGTGAAAGGTTGGAAGGAACTCACTTCCACGCCAGCGTCGGTCCTGCTGAAACATATGGAGCAAGTTGGGGTACTGCGCTTTCTTGTTACAGACATCGAACGCGACGGTACTTTGAAAGGCCCAAATGTTGATCTAATACAACAAGTCAACACCAATACAAAGGGGAAGATATTAGCAGCCGGCGGCATGCACAAAGTAGCAGATTTGCAAATGCTATCAAGCCTGAATATTGATGGAGCTATTTTGGGCAAAGCACTGTACAGTGGTACGATTGACCTCAGAGAAGCCCTAATGATTGTTAATTGAATAACATACTTTTTAGATGAACATTACGAGACGAAATAAATGGGTTCTCATGGTGGCGATTGCCATAGGTCATGGGATCCAGCATCTTTACTTGCAGGGATTCTTAATGTTTCTCCCTCTCATCAAAGCAGATATGGGTCTGAGCCCCATTCAGTCAAGCCTGCTTGTTACTTCGCGAAACTTCTTGGGAGGTACACTAAACTTCCCTCTTGGAGTGCTTTCCGACATCTTATATAAACATTGGAGAATCATATTAGCCGGAACTACTATTTGGGCAGGGGGATCCTATCTATTACTTGGCCTTGCGCCTAATTATCTCCTTATTCTCTTCTCCTGTAGTCTCATCGGAGTCTCGAGTATGGCATGGCATCATCCAGCTATCTCCACATTATCACAGCGGATCAAGAATCAGAGGGGTCTCGCAATTTCAATTCATGCTACGGGAGCGAGCACAGGGGAAAGCTTGGCCCCTATATTGACTGGCTTCCTACTTGTTGCTGTTTCTTGGAGAACTCTCTCCCATTATGCAATTCTTCCCTGTATTATCTTCGCTATTTTGTTGTGGTGGCTACTACCAGGCGTACAGGGAATAAAAGACCAAACGAATAAAGATAACTCGTTTATAGCTGCAGTTCGTCACTTTATTAGAAGTAAAGTCCTTTTGGGTTTAATGTTTGTTATGGCTTTACAATCTGCAGGTCGTTTCGGTCTGTTGACCTTTTTTACCATTTATCTCAAGGAAGATCTATTCTACGACACCCCTGCAATTGGATTGCATCTTACTCTTATAACCCTTCTTGGCATGGGATCAGCACCTATTCTTGGCATTCTCTCCGATAAATTTGGCCGGAAGCCTGTGCTAGCCACAGCACTTTTCATGGCAGCATTAGGGGCTTATTTACTTGGAGTCACGGCTAGTGGATGGCAATTCACGCTTGCAGTTGCTTTTCTTGGTCTGACATTTTACGCAGTAACCAGCATATCCATTGCGGCCGCAATGGATGCAGCCCCAACCGGTGGTGAAGGCACAACAATTGGAGTACTGTTTACAGGTGGGTCTCTTTCATCAATTGTCTCGCCGATGATTACTGGAGTGTTAGTCAGTGCTACAGGAGAAAATTCGACTGCTTTTTATTATGGATCAGCCTGTATTATGCTATCATGCGTCATAAGCTTAATCGTTCCGCTACCAAGAAAAGACCAGATTCCTCGTTCCTAAGTTAATGGTCGAATTATAAATAAGACCCCCGATTGCTATGCCAGATCAGAAGAAGACAATCATGCCAAAACATGTTGGTATTTCAGCTTTCTCTTCTAAGCCAGTGATACGAGACCTACATCGTCTACTATCATTCATACCATTACGTCCTTATTTGAATATCGGATTATTCCCAATTGCTAAATCAAATGACTTAGCCACTGCTCTCGGTAAGGCATTATGGGAAGGCCATCTATCTATAATTGTCACTACTAAAAAAGATTTAACAAACTATCAAGAAACCATCGATACCGCCCGCCTCTCAAATGTTTCCATTACACAAAACCCAAAGGCTGGTCCCAAAAACCACATAGGATCTCTGGATGGCTTTATTATCGACGTAGACACGACTAAGAAATTTCCTTCCAGACTAGAATTTCAATCCTTTATGTCAGATTTGGGAGCCAAAGGCTGGCTTACAATCATCATCTCGGACCCTAATCCGCAAGAACGGAACGGCAATAAAGACAGGGATTCCTTACTCAGTTCCTTAAGTAAAACCGCAGAAGCTGTAGGCTTTAACCTAAAACAAAAACGGGATTTGGAATCCAGCTTCGCGATTCTTACATTTGACATACCCTCTACACATGCGTAGTTTAATTATTAGTTATATGCATACACAGTTACTATAGAAGAAGTATCATCGCAACCCTGTTAGCTGTGTCAATGATCAATGGAGGTGTTGAATGAGCGAATCCTTAGTTTTGTATACAACTGATAAGAAAATAGCAACAATTACGCTGAACCGTCCTGAGAAGCGAAATGCTACTAATCCCGAGCTGTACACTGCACTAAACGCTGCTATTGTGCAGGCTCTCAGCGACAACAATGTCCGAGTCATTGTACTGACAGGCAACGGGCCAGTTTTCTGCGCTGGTCAAGACCTCACTTTCACACTAGAAGCCACTCGGCAGGAGTTTAAAGAATACATGAAGGTCAATCTTGATACTCGGGAACTTTTACGCACTATGGACAAACCAGTAATAGCCAAAATAAACGGTGACGCTCTCGGGGGAGGATGCTATCTAGCAACCGCATGCGATATCATCATCGCAGCAAGTCACGCTAGATTTGCAATGCGCGAAATCCTTATTGGCATGCACAGTGGAGGAGCTCACCTATTTACTGTTGGTAGAGCAAGGGCAATGGAAATCAACATGACAGGACGATTTATCAGTGCTTTCGAAGCAGAAAAATGGGGATTAATAAATACAGTTGTTGAAGAGCCTGAATTAGAAACGGCTGTGGATGATATGGCAACTCTTCTAGCTTCGAAACCCCCTCTTGGACTGATGTATACTAAAAGAGCTACCAATCTATTACTAGAAACAGCTGGCTTTGACTCCTTGTACAAGTACATTGATGAAACGTACGATCTTCTAGAAAACACGGAAGACCGATACGAAGCAAAATTGGCTTTTGCTGAAAAACGATTGCCTGTATTCAAAGGAAAATAATCATGAATATCTCGCCTAGTGTATCTGGTATTATAGGAGTCATAATCTGGACCACAGATGTAGAACTGCTGGTTGATTTTTATTCCCGCGTCTTTGACATAAAGCCCCACCGCATCAACGAAAACTTTGTAGCTTTCAAGTTTGGTAACACTAGGCTAAACATTGGTTTCCACGAACAAGTAGAAGGCCGAGCTAAAGATCCGTACCGCATAATGATCAATCTTGGTACCGATAATATCCATGAACTAGCCGTGTCAATGGTTACAAAAGGAGTGAAGTTCATCAGAATGCCTGAGTTAGAGGCATGGGGTGGCTTTGTCGCTACTTTTAAAGACCCAGAGAACAACATTATCCAAGTATTGCAGGCTCCTACTCATAGCTAATTCAGGTCATAGGATTCGACGTTTTTTCATTTGATATAATCAACAGTAGTACTAAGTTAAGTAATGTATAGAGGAGGATACAATGGATCTAGGACTCAAGGGTAAAGTTGCTATCATCACTGGTGGAAGCGAGGGCATCGGGAAAGCTGCCGCCAAAAGTCTTGCTGCTGAAGGAGCAAACGTTATCATATTTGCCCGAAGACAAGAAAGACTCGATAATGCATCAAAGGAAATACTGGATGCTACTGGAGCCAATATCACAACAGTTTCAGGTGACGTCACAAAGCCAAAAGATATAGAAGGAGCTGTGCAAAAAGCAATTGACTTGTTCGGGAAAATTGACATATTGGTCAATAATGCTGGTACTGCTTCCAGCAATCCTTTTGATGAAGTTGATGATGCCGAATGGGCAGCTGATTTGGATTTGAAACTATTTGGTGCAATCCGATTCAGCAGACAGGTAATACCCCATATGAAAAAACAAGGAGGAGGTAGTATCGTTAATGTTACTGCAGTCCTTGGGAAAGCGCCTCCCGCTTCATCGTTTCCAACCGCTATAAGCAGAGCTGCTGGAATCGCCCTAACTAAAGCTATGTCCAAGGAATTTGGTCAATTCAATATTCGCGTGAATACAGTACCTATTGGTCTGATTAAAAGTGAACAGGTACATAACAGGTGGGTGAAAGCGGGGAAAGGTGAAGATGAGCAAGCATGGTTAAATAAAACAGCTGCTGGACGAGGGGCTTCTCTGCAACGCGTAGGCGAAGACTATGAAGCAGGAGATCTCATCACGTTTCTTTCTTCAGACCGCGCCAGCTATATCACAGGTGTTTCGGTAAATGCAGACGGAGGGGCAAGTCCTGTCACTTGATCTATCCAAGCACCCTCTGCGTAGTAAGCATATACTCTGCTTAATTTGAATCTTGATTGTTCAGTCTGTAATTAGCCGCGTATCTGTTTGGTTTCAGCCCAATCAATACTGGTTCCATCAGAAGTAATAGCAACGCGATATACAGCCTTTGCCCTTTCCAATGAAACTTTCTCCTCAATCACATCCCATAAGACCATCTCCGGATCTCTTTGGGAAGGGTCGCCCCAACCACCTCCACCTGGCCACACCACGCTGATTGTGTCACCAACCCCCATGTCAGTTAGGAATTTTGAAGGCATGGGCTTTTCTTCACCGTTTTTCTTGACTGAAATAGTTCCTAGTCTCGGTTCTTGGCCACCATGCAAGCCATAAGGGGCATGTTTCTGTCGGTCACTACGCACCTGTAGCACCGTATCAGACATTGTGTATTCCCAAGATCGAGTCATCCCCATTGAACCCCTGAACATGCCGGCTCCCTCGGTATCAGAAACAAAGTTGTACTCCAATACCTTTAGGGGGTGTTCTGCTTCAATAGTTTCGACTGGAATATTAGCTTGGTTGACAATACCGGCTGCGACTCCGTCATGACCATCTCTATCTGGGAAACCTCCTCTACCTGGTTCATTATGGAATTCCAATAGAACCCAAGGCTTCCATGGAACCTTAGATTTGTCATATCCAGCCATACCTAGTCCTAGATCTGAACCAGCACAGGCAGCATATACTGTGTCTGGAGCCATCTGAGCAAACGCCCCAAAAACGGCATTAACGATCCGTATGAGACCCAATGTTCTGGCTGCAACAGGCGCTGGTAAAATTGGGTTGACAAACGTTCCTTCCGGAGCCGTGATTGTCACTGGGCGAAAATATCCCGATGTATTGGGAATTTCGTTTCCTAGCATTGTTTTAAGAGCTGCATAAACTACTGCTTTTGTAGTTGCAAATACTGGCTGAATTGCCCCCTTACACTGAGGTGAAGTTCCAGTAAAGTCTACAAAAAGTTCATCCTCTTTTTTTGTTACGGTCGCGGTAATAGTGATTGTTCCTGAATCAAACCCGTCATCATCAATATAATCACTCCAAGTCCATGAACCATCTGGCATTTTCCGAATGGCAGCTCGTGTTAATGATTCAGTATAATCAACCAGTTCTTCAACATATTGCTGAAAGTTTTCCAGACCATAGCGATCCACTACTTTCAAGAATTCCCCTTCACCATAGTGAATAGCTGCTATCTGAGCAGCAATATCCCCCATCACAATATCTGGAACACGAACCGCTTTTTCTAAAATGCGAAATACTGTCTCGTTGGGTATTCCTTCATCATAGAGCTTCACTGGTGGAATCCTGAGTCCTTCTTGATAAATTTCAGAAGAATCGCATGCATTACCACCCGCTACTCTCCCTCCAATATCAGTTTGATGAGCCATAGCACACAAATAAGCCACTATGGTATCGTTCCGAAACATAGGCTTAAAAATGAATATGTCAGGCAGATGGCTACCTCCTTCATATGGGTCATTAAGGGCAAACATATCTCCTGGGAATATTTGGCCTTCGTATCGAGCAACCACTGCCCGAAGTGCAGGAACCATACCGCCCATGTGAGGAGGTAAACAAAATCCCTGGCCAATTAATTCTCCATTAGCGCTTAGTATGGCAGTTGAAAAGTCAGTTGATTGCCTGACAACTGCCGACCGTGCTGTCCTAAGCACTGTCATAGCCATGCCGTCAGCAATACCCTCAAGGCTATTCTTTAAAACCTCTAGTCTTGCTGCATCAGTTGTTCCACTTGTCATAATTATTCTCCTCGATATCCTGATCTAAAGTACTATGGAGGGATGCTACACCTTCAATGTCTATCTATAATTCTAGCCTACTGTATTTCTGTATATCATAAGCAGGAACAAAGCTCAAACTTGAAGTTGCTGTGTTACCAAACTCTACGTAATTCTCTGCCGTTGAAACTGTACTAGACTTGATATACAATACGCCTCCTGAAAAAGAGTTGTTACAAGTTCTTTTTCCAACTAAAAATATATCAAGGAGTTTATCCGATGACGACTACAATTGGTTTTGTTGGACTGGGAATTATGGGAAAGCCCATGGCGAAAAACCTAATCAATGCAGGTTACACCTTAAGAGTGTTTGATCTTAATCAGGCGCCTGTCGATGAAATAGTAAACTCAGGAGCAACCAAATGTGGTTCTGCAAGCGAAGTCGCTTCTGCTTCAGATGTAGTGATTGTTATGGTACCTGATTCAGCTGATTCTGAAGCTGCAATTTTGACTGAAAAAGGAGTTCTAGCTGGATCCAAGCCAAACACGATTATTATTGATATGAGCTCAATTAATCCCTTGGTTTCTCAAAAAATCGCGAAGGCTTGTGGGGAAAAACAAGTGGAGCTTCTGGATGCTCCTGTAAGTGGCGGTGAACCAGGTGCTATTGAGGGAACCTTAGCTATTATGGTTGGTGGTAAGCAGGACATATTCAATAAATGTATCGATATACTAACTGTGTTAGGTAAAAGCGTCGTACGCGTAGGTGAAGTTGGAGCTGGAAATACGACCAAACTCGCAAATCAAATTTGTGTTGCAGTTAATATTGCAGGCCTTAGTGAAGCCCTGGTATTAGCAAGTAAGGCTGGCTTAGATCCAAGTCTAGTTTTTGACGCTATAAAAGGAGGCCTAGCTGGCAGCAATGTTATGAATGCCAAGGCACCAATGATGATGGACAGAAACTTCAAGCCTGGCTTCCGTATCAAACTTCATCAGAAAGACCTAAATAATGCTTTGTCTGCAGGAAAAGACCTAGGGGTATCGCTTCCTTTTACAGGACTCATCCAACAAGTCCTAGGCGCGTTGGTGACTGATGGTAAAGGTGACCAAGATCATTCAGGTGTTGTTCAGTTCATTGAATCAATGGCCAAGGTTGAAGTCAAAAAGGGCTAATTCGGTTCTCTTTCATTACACTACGGTCATAAAGTTATGAATCTGGCACTCTGGAAATTGCCTGTAACTCAAGTTGGCATACGAAAGGTGATACATCGCTACTCCCATGAAAAACACCATCAAAATGAACCGTGCCTGGACGATGGCAAGCCGGCCTGTTGGCGAACCTAAACCTGACAATTTCAAGCTAGTAGAATTCGAAATCCCAACTGTACAGCATGGCGAGGTTTTACTGCGCACACTCTTCCTTTCTTTAGATCCGTACATGCGCGGCAGAATGCGATCTGGACCTTCGTATGCTACACCGCTTGAGCCAGGCGACATAATGCAAGGGGAAGTCGTAGCAAGAGTAGAATATAGTAAGACAAAAAGATTTTCTGTTGGAGACATCGTTCGCTCATCTATAGGATGGCAAGAATGGGGAGTAATCCCTGCCCACCTAGCAAAACCAGTAGATCTTTCACTTGGACCGATATCCACTGCAGTAGGCATACTCGGAATGCCAGGGCTAACCGCCTATTTCGGATTGCTGGAAATATGTCACCCAAAAGCTGGAGACACTTTGGTCGTATCAGCCGCTTCTGGTGCTGTAGGAGCAATTGTAGGGCAAATCGGGAAAATTAACGGTTGTTTTGTGATAGGGGTTGCAGGTAGTAATGACAAGTGTAGGTATGTCACTGATGAACTCGGATTTGATGCTGCGATAAATTATAAAACTGAAGACGTGTCTAGTAGGTTTAAAGAGCTAACCTCTTCTGGCATAGATGTTTACTTCGATAATGTCGGTGGCCCAGTTCTTGATGCAGTAATGGAAAACTTAGCTGATTCCTCACGAATTGCTATTTGCGGTCAAGTATCACAGTACAATGCGGTTGGGATTGCGCAAGGTCCCCGCAATATGGGCGCTCTACTGATTGCGAGAGCCACAGTGCAAGGATTTTTAGTATACGATTTTGAAAGAAGACACGAAATTGCGCGGAGAAGATTGGCTGGATGGATGAGAGATGGTCGACTTAAGTACAAGGAAGATATTGTAGACGGATTTGAACATGCGCCTACTGCTTTTGCGGGACTACTTAGAGGAGACAATTTTGGGAAGTTGATAGTCAGGGTAAGTGAATTAGATTAGCTTCAAAGGCTAACTCTTTGCACCAAGAAAGTACGCCCCTATATCGGTACTATTAAGCAATTGGTCTGCATTCGCGACATAGGCTACCTCTCCTCCTACAAAAATGTATCCTCGATCAGATTTTGATAACGATAACCTAGCATTTTGCTCTATAATCAAAATCGTCAGGCCTTTTCCCTTGAGAGCCGCAATGCTATTTATGATCTCTGTTTGATATTTAGGCGAAAGCGCAGCAGTTGGTTCATCCAGAAGCAAAAAAGACGGATTAGATATTAATGCACGCGATATAGCTAACATCTGTCTCTCTCCCCCAGAAAGTGAAGCTCCTAAGTCATTCATGCGAAACTTAAGATCGCCAAACATATCCAACGCCTCCGTGATACGTTCAGCAAGAATTTTGGAGGTTAATTGGATCCCTCCCATTTGCAAATTCTCACGAACTGTCAGAGAGGGGAAAATGTTATCTACCTGAGGAACATACGCAATCCCATTATTGACTAATTGATCGGGTCGCCATGTAGATATATCCTCCCCTCGATATGAAATTAAGCCTTCATATCGATCAGCTATCCCGAATATCACTTTTATGAAAGTTGATTTCCCACATCCGTTCGGTCCTATAATCGTAATGAATTCTCCTTCCTCAACATGAAGGTCAATACCGTTGAGTATTTGTATTGGTCCGTATCCACCAGTTAATCCAATTACTTCAAGGACACGACTCATTTTGACCTCTTTTCAGTTCCGCCTAAATATGCAGCAACTACGTCACTGTTTTGGCGTACTTCATCAGGAGTACCTTGCATTAAGATTTCACCCCTATCCATAACAATTACTCTATCTACTCCTGTACGCAATATGAAATTCATATTATGTTCCACAACCAAAACACTTGTTCCCTGCTCAGAAGCTAATTTTCGTAAATTGCTAAATATTTTTTCAGCTAGAGGAGCTGCAACACCAGCCACGGGTTCATCAAGCAACAGCATTCTGGGATCACCCATTAATGCCCGTCCAAGATCTACCAGCTTGCTCTGCCCTCCAGATAATTCGTTAGCTAAGTTATGGGCCATATGTGAAATTTCAAGCGTTTCCAATACAGCGTAAGCGTGTTCAATACGAGCAAGTTCCTCTTTCCTTGAACCTGGTCTAAACAAGGACAATAATCGATTAGGTGCAAATTGCTGCCTAGGAGGTACTAAAAGGTTTTCTATTACTGTCATGCCCATCCATAAACGAGTATGCTGGAATGTTCTAGTTAATCCCAGTCTCTGTATCTGATCAGGCCGTAGATCTGAGGAAGGGGTGCCAAACACCTGTATGTCTCCAGAATTAACAGGCAATAGACCCGAAATACAATTAAACACTGTAGATTTTCCGCACCCATTTGGTCCAATAAGACCTACAAACTCGCCATCAGTTATCTCAAAAGAGATTCCACCAACAGCGGTGAGACCACCAAAAGTCTTGGTTATCCGTTGTACTTTCAAAGGCAAACTATTCATCAGTCTTTCCTCTATCACTACTTTGAACAACGGAACGTTCGGGTCTGCTAGGAATTTCTGGCAACAAACCTTTGGGCGCTAACTGTAATGTCCCCACTATAACACCGCCAATTAAGGCTAATTTAAGATATTCAAGATTAGCAGTGATAATTCCTCGTTTAAAAACCTGGTCAATCGACATATCCGACCAAACCAAACCTCCCAAATCCACAATGAACCATCTAAAAGCACTATCGATATATGTAACTATTCCATGAAAAGGAAGACTGGCACCTCCTCTCGCAACAACCATAACATTAAAAAAGAAATCTACTATGACGATAAGAAATGCACCGATAATCATACCGCGGTTGTTTCCTCTTCCTCCTACTATAAATGCAGCCCAGACTAAAAATGTAGAACGCACCGGATTCATAAATTCAGGAAAAATCCCTGTGTTCAGCCAAGCCCATATGGCTCCTGCAAGGCCAGCTATTGCCGCTCCCATCGCTAAACTGCTCGCTTTATGAATGAGTACACTGTGTCCATGATGCTGACTAACTTCTTCATCTTCCCTTATCGACCGCAAAATACGCCCCCATGGAGAGCGCAAGACAGTGTTTAAAAGCCACCAGACGAGCGGTACGCAAATTACACACATCAGGGCAATGACAAGGACATACGGAGCCACACCTGGAAGTCCAAGCGAGCTTCCTACAGTTTTTGACACACCTGAATTCCACCAATCTTCAAATGGACGGGTGTATTGCGATATTCCTATAGCAGATGTAACAGTCCCAGCCCGTAATAACGGTTCTGACCGAAGTGCAATACTGAGTATTTCTCCTAATGAAATGGTCACGATAGCAAAATAGTCCATACGTAACCTAGCAGTAGGGTAAGCAAGTAACCATCCTGCTAAGCCCGATATGCAAACTGCCAGGATAGTGGCCTGCCAAGGAGCCCATCCATACCCATTTGTTTCAACTGGAGCACATAGGATCCCAACTATGATCGCTCCTAGTCCTGCAAAAAAGATTACACCAAAGTTAGTCATTCCCGTGATCCCAGTATGCAAGTTCAATGATATGGCAAGTAAGCTAAAAATCCCTAGTAAGGAAACCACTCTTGCTACTTGCATTATCTTAGTTAAAGCTGTAGCACTGGGCAGCAAAAGCACTATCAGCACCAAGATAAAAAAAAGGATCCCAAATGTAACCCACGACCCACGCTCTGTTTCTCTTTTGGTAGTTCCGAAGGTGGACGATGTTTTCACCAGCAGTCTACTAAACAATGCTATTACTAACCTAAAAACATTACCCAGATACGCCACCTTTCTGAGTATCCATATAAGCTTGCTTCGAACATTTGCAAAGACCAGATTACACTGGTTGTTCAGTATAGTAATAGTGGACGCAAAATTATCACGTATCGATCCAAATATTTCTCTTCCAGTAGTACCACTCCCAAGACCAATAGTATATTTACTGTGATCTCTTTTTTTCATACGATCTATATTCCACTGGGTCAGTACATCCCCTATTCCCCTCGGCAGAAGTAATAGAACAGCAATTAAAAATACAAAAGGCATAACCTCAGCAAATCCACTCATTGTAGGTCTATCTAGGGCATTACCAATCCCGATTAAAAATGGCTCTGAAGTTGACCTTACTAATCCAACCACCAGGGCTCCAATAAAAACCCCAGGGATTGAACCGATTGTACCTAGAATAAGAACTGCAAAGGCTGGCAGAAGCAACGTAATGCCCAGCTCTGGATTTATCGGCAACACCCCTGCAAGCATTGCCCCACCAAGACCCGAAATACCGGCTGATAAAAATGCACTCGTCGAATGTACTCGTTCCACATCAATACCGCTTGATGCTGCAAGATCTGAATTATCTGATACAGCTCTCATTTTCCTTCCCAACCGAGTCTTGTACAAAATGAACATCAATATGACCACCGATGCTATTACTCCAACCACAAGAGCAACTTTCATAAAAGCAAAACCGTATGCATTGGCAGTCTCAGAGATTCTCAGTATGCTAAGTTCTCCTCGATCCCCGATAGAAAACTGCACTAACTTTGTTGGAACTGAAAACTTAGACTCTACCAATCTCCAATCAGTGTCCGGCACAAAACGAAATGTGCCAGCAGAAAACCTCATGTATAAGAATGCTCGGATAACCATTGCAATACCAAGAGATGCAATCATCATGACTTGGGGAGAAGCTGCTTTTTTACGGAATTTCCTGTATACGAAACGGTCAATCACTACGCCAACAAAGCCCGTGAGTAAAAACGCAGCCAGTCCAGCGCAAATGAGTAGACTCCAATCAAGTTTCCCGTCCTCCGGTGCGCTTGAAATCGGGAAAAAGTACTCGGACCACATAAGTGTAATGGCAACATATGCACCAATCAGCATCATTTCAGCTTGAGCAAAATTTCCGAACCGCTGGACTTTGTAGGTGAGTGCTAGTCCCGCGGCAACACTTAAATATGCAGCGGTCCAATATAAACCACTCATACCTACTGAGGAAAGATTGTAGTTCACTGTGCTCGACTTACCCAAGCTCGAGAGGAGTAACTGCAGGATTAATACAATTAATACTGTAGTGAGAATTATCAGAGTGCCGAAAGCAACTACTGGTTTTGTGCGCCTAACGTATTCGAAGAAGGAGTGGATAAAGATAAATCCACCGATAAACATTTCAAAGGACTGGAACATCCATTTGAGATCTCCGGCAAAAAGGCCTGACCACGCTACTGATCCAGCTCCGTATAGCAGACCAATACAAGCATCAAGCAACAATATCGCCGCGATGAGGGTTTTCTTATGCGTGTCCAGCAGTTCCAAGCTACGACTTGGTCCAAGCCTTAATTGCAAAATCTTAATCCAAGCTAGGTTCTAAGGAAAAGAACCCAATAAATTTACTGATTAGGGGGTACTAATGAGATCAGTACCCCCTCAAATAGAAACTATTCAAACCAACGGTCTATTTTATCCGCTAGTTACGCCACCGTCAGACGTCCAAATCTTGTCACACTCAAAGTCTGTTCCGTGGAAGTGACAGACATCATAACCAGTACCGGATACGTCACCATTAGAATCAAAAGTATGGGAACCACTAGCTCCGTCATATCCCTTACCAACACTGTTTAAATCATCTCTGAGGTCATCTGAATCATCAGCCATTGCAGCTGCCGCAATTATGTTAACTGCGTCATAGGTTTCGTGAGTGTAAATTCCCTCAGTATCGCCACCCGCTGCAGAGTAAGCTGTCTCAAAGGTCGATTTTGCTGCAGAATCCTTGCCTGGTCGAGGTTTAGTAGCAATAAGACCATCAACAGCCTTTGTGTCAGTGAACGAATTTACGAACGCTGCATCTGCGACGCCATCAGCACCATAAAGATCACCGCTAAATCCTTGTGACAACAATGCTTCCATTATTGCAGCTCCGTCAGTAGCATAAGACACAAGTACAACAGAGTCACAGCCGCCATCAACAATGGCTTGAGCTAACGTAGAAGCATCGTATGAACCTTCTGCGGGATCATAACCCACTTCTGTGCATAGACCGCCATGAGCTCCCTTGAAGTTTTCAGCTAGTCCTGCACCGTAGTCATTTGTCATATACAACACTCCAGTATTGGTACTACCGTTTGCTTTCACTACATCAGATAGTGCTACTGATTGTTGTGCATCACTGGGTACTACACGGAACAGATAACCATCATCTGCCAATGTAGTTATTGCTGGAGATGTACTCGCATAAGAGACCATAGGAATTCCTGCTGCTTGTGCCACTGATATGGCAGACATTGTTGCACCAGAACAGGCCGCTCCTACGATACCTGCAACACCTGAATCAACAAGCGACTGGGCAGATGTAGCTGCCTGAGTTGCATCACAACCGGAATTGGCCACAATTAGTTCAAATTCATAATCATCATTGGCCTCATTAAGTTGCGCTATTGCTACACTAGCAGCATCCTCAAAGCCCGGCGCATACACTGCTATGGGGCCCGTCTGAGGACTCAGCAACCCTATCTTTACCGTTGTAGAGCCACCAATTATGCCACACCCAATTGCAGCTAAACCTAGCAATAGGGAACAAGCAACGACACCGAATGACCTAATCCTAAATTTCTTCGTCATGACTACCTCCTTGGTTTCCTTTAGACATTTTACTAAAAGGCTATATTGTATCTACCGAATAACTAATAATAATACCTATGTCAATACCCTTGGGAAGTACCTAGCCAAATAAGGTCAGAATTTAAGAGGAATCTATGAGAGGTATGTCGCTCTGAATCTAAGAAGAGTAGCATCAGGTTCCTGAGGCATTAAGGGGTATAGTTCCCCTTCCTCAATCTTTGCAACTATAAACCAAGGACCATCGGTTGTTAGTGACTCTTTAAATACCGATTTAAACTGTGTTAAGTCAGTTACTGTCTTGGTATGAGTTATATTACAAGAACGAGCAACGGCTTCCAAATTTGTGCCAAATGCAGTATGGCTTTTTTGACGACCCGTTTGAGCCCATTCTTCGTTGTCCCACACCACTACAATAAGATTAGAAGGTTGTTCTCTACCAATGGAAGCAATCGTTCCAAGGTTCATAAGCAGGGATCCGTCACCATCAAGTGAAATCACTTTCTCTGATAAAGACAATGCCATTCCCAGCGCTATAGAAGAACAGAGACCCATAGAACCAAAAGTGTAAAAATTCCGATCGCGATGCCCTGCTGCCCAAAGCTCGTCAGTAGTAGGTCCTAAATTAGTCACGAGAGGCTGATCCTGAAGACACCCAAGGATCATCTGGGTTGCTTCATACCTAAACAAGTTTTCCTCCAGTTAACAAAGGAGTCAGACAGATCGCCAGTGGTTGACGGCTTCCATAACACAGCTGCAATGCTCCAGTTGTCACTTTCTCGATATCATCAGAGGCATTTAATACATAGTGAGGCAATCCTAAAACGTCCAATATAGGACGGGTAGCTTGACCCATAGCAACCTGAGCAATGTTAAACTCTCCTAATTGTCCTCGTAAGTTGATGAACATGGGAATTGGAATCCGGCAAGGCATACACAAGCTCGCGATAGCATTTACGGAGTTTCCAAACCCACTCGATTGCATAAAGACTGCTGCATTTCTCCCAACCGCGTAAGCTCCAGAAGCTATGCCAATTGCTTCTTCCTCTCTGGTTGCAGCAACTACAGTAAAAAAGGGATCTTTTTCCATCAATCTTGTCACTTTATCAATACTGACGTCAGGAACAAAGGCTATCATGGAAATAGCCTGCGCTTTTAAAGATGCAATTATCGCCTGTGCCCAATTCATATAAAAATCCCTTTTTATGACAATTTTCTAACACTTATCGAGCTTTATTGGCGCACGTAATCGTCAATAAAGCTGGACAGAAACCAGAATAGGGTATCATAATCATAACATGAAGGGATACAGTTTATTCCTTTTCTACAACATCATTAATTGGTAAATGACGCTAATCACTGAAGGAGGCATGCATGCTTGATCTACTAATAAAAAACGGGTTTATTGTTGACGGGACTGGGAATCTCGGTTTCTACGCTTCCGTTGGTGTGACAGACAACACGGTAAAAATCATCAGGGGTGATGTTTCTTCCATATCGGCAACAGAAACCTTAGACGCCTCTGGACTTATCGTCTGCCCAGGATTTATAGACATGCATGCTCATTCAGGAATGGTTGTCTTAGATAAGCCTCTACATGAACCAAAAGTCACTCAAGGAATCACTACCGAACTCATTGGTATAGACGGTTGTTCTTATGCGCCATTTTTGTCAAAAGATGACCTGACTGCTTTCCGCGTGCTTAATGCGGGACTAGATGGAAACCCTGAACTACAACAGGAATGGAGTAGTGTTAGTGAGTACTTAGGACATTTGGACAACAAAGTCTCCTGTAACTTTGCCTATGTAATGGGTAACTCTGCACTACGAATTTCAGCAATGGGATGGGATAATCGTCCTCCCACTACTGACGAAATGAAAAAAATGAAATATCTAATTCACCAAGGAATGGAGGAGGGCGCTGTAGGAATTTCAACTGGCCTTGACTATCCTCCTGGCAGTTATGCAAGTACTGAGGAGCTCATAGAACTCTCAAAAGAAGTTAATAAATTGGGCGGGTTTTATGCTACTCATGTTCGTTATGCGCTCGGGGATAAGTTCTTGGATCCGTTCAGAGAAGCTATCGAAATTTCGAACAAAAGTGGAGTTCCTCTTCATATATCTCACTTCTTCCATCGACTACCTTCACGTGGTCCTTTCGCCAAACAAATCGAGCTAATAGACGAAGCTTTATCAGAAGGTACTGACCTTACTTTTGATTCTTATCCCTACATTTACGGGAGTACTCGGCTTATCATCCTCATGCCTCAATGGGCCCAGGAAGGTGGACCAACCAGCCTACTAGAACGGCTCAAGTCTCCTGACGAACGTCAAAGAATTGTAAAGGAGCTTAAGCCCCGAGCACCCACTTGGAATGACATGTGGATCACTCATCTCCACGACCATGACAACATTAAATGGGACGGATGGTCATTGGGCGAAATTGCAGACGCAACCGGTAAGGATCCAGCTGATGTCGTTTGTGATATTTTAATTGAAGAAAACCTGGCTACTAATTATGTAGCAGCTGGTGGAAATCAAATGTCAATCGCTGACTTTTATAGACATCCAGCTGCAATGATTGGTAGTGATGCCGTATTACTTGGAGAACATCCAAGTCCCCGCACCTACGGGACTTTCCCTATTATCCTTGATGTTTTCGTACGCCAAAATGCCCACCTTGAACTTAGAGAAGCTATTCGCAAAATGTCTTCGTTCCCTGCACAAAGGCTAGGATTGAAGGATAGGGGAATCTTACGAGATGGCATGAAGGCAGACATAGTAGTTTTTGATCCTGAAAAGGTGCATGCTCCCGCCACTTTAAAAGACCCGAAACAATTTGCAGAGGGAATACACCACGTCTTTGTAAACGGTGTACAAGTAATCAAAAATGGCTCACATACCGGGGCTGTGCCCGGAAGAGTGGTTCATTAACTGCAACTATTTAATGGTGTACCGTAGCAATGGTGTTATGCCAACTTTTGTTGGGATGGATCAGAGTACAAGATTAGAATCCAATAGCGCAACCATCTTTTCTAGGTTCTGATGCCCCCCACAGAACTCCGGATTCCGGATCTCTTTGGATAAGCTGTGCTCCTCCAAACATCATCCGTTCATGCCCGCTTACCAGAGATATATTGTGCCCCAATTTTTGAAGTGCATTGATCGTCTCTGGATTCATATCGTCTTCTAGTGCCACTCCCTGACCAACAACCACACTAAACCGCCTGGCATCCAAAGATTGCTGAGGCTTCATACCGTAATCGACAATGTTATTAATAACCTGTAAATGACCTTGTGCTTGCTGAAATCCACCCATAACACCATAACTTAGACATAATTCACCATCCTTGGTAGCCATCGCAGGGATGATAGTGTGGAAAGGTCTTTTCCCTGGAGCCAATACGTTTGGATGGTCTGGAACCAAAGAAAACAAAGCAGCCCTGTTCTGAAGGGCAATACCAGTACCTGGGACAACTAGCCCAGATCCAAATCCCTGATATAAGCTGTTGATAAAAGAACACGCATTGCCTTCACCGTCAACAACAGAGATATAAACTGTATCTCCATCATTGGTAATATTGCCAGGATTGACATGTAGCAAAGATGCCTTATCCCCTATAAGAGAACGACGCTCCTCTGCATAATTTTTGGATATTAATCGCTCAGTAGGCACGTGTGCAGCGCTAGGATCGGCAATATAGGCAAGTGCGTCCGCAAATGCTAAATGCATGGTTTCAATAAGAAGGTGGTACCTTTCAGGACTATCATGGCTAAGTTTTCCGAAATCAAATCCCTCCGCTATGTTCAAAGCGATAAGAGCCGCAAGACCCTGTCCGTTGGGTGGACACTCCCAGCAAGTTAGCCCTCTGTAATCAGTAGCAATAGGTTGTTCCCAGTTTGAAGTATGCTGCGCAAGATCCTCGACTGTAATCCAACCTCCAATCTGCTGGATGAAATCTGCAATCTTTTGCGCTACCTCACCCCGATAAAATGCGTCTCGTCCTCCTTCAGCAATGTTTCTGAGAACGGTACCAAGCTCAGGCAACCGAATAGTCTGTCCATGACGAGGAGCTTCCCCGTCAATACTCAATTCTCTACCAGATGGAAATTGATTAAGCTTAACCATTCCTTCGGACCACTGGGACGCTATCAACTCAGAAACAGGAAAACCTGATTCTGCATAGTCTATGGAGGGTTGGAGCACCTCACTAATAGGCATTGTCCCAAATTTATTTAAGATATCGATCCATCCATCTACTGTTCCTGGAATCGAAACAGAATAAGGGCTTGTGGAAGGAATTTCCGTAAGACCTTGTCCTATAAGCTCATTCACTGATGCTGCCTGTGGAGCCCTTCCGCTAGCATTGAGTGCATAAACTTTCTTTTCCTTTGCTATCCAAACAAGCGAAAAGGCATCACCGCCTATACCTGTTGACATAGGTTCTACTACTGCTAATGCAGCCGCTGCAGCAACTGCTGCATCAACCGCATTTCCGCCGTTCATCAACATTTTTAAACCAGCTACAGCTGCTAGCGGTTGGCTAGTGGCAACCATACCCTGCTTACTCAAGACAGACGATCGACGCGAATTAAAAAACATACCACACTCCTAGATAACTATTCTGTAAATTAGCGACGCCAAAACTACAATGGTAATTGTCTGACTACGCTCTATTTCCGCCACCCCAGGCAGAAGTCATAGGTTCACCTTCTTTGAATCTACTTGGTCTCAGAGCGGTGATATCTATTGATGTGTCTTGGCCCATGATCATATCAGCCAATGCCTCACCAATAGGAGGTCCTAACTTGAAACAATGTCCACTTCCAGCAAAACACGAATAATATCCCTGAAGTCCATCCTCTTTCCCTACCAAAGGATGCCAATCATCAGAAATTGTGTAGAGAGAAGCCCAACCATGTGAATATTTAGCGTCTTTGAGAACCGGTAATCTCTCAAATAGTTTACGCTCAATCCTGTGGCGACTATCTGGATCAAGTGTCTCATCGTAGCTATTTATGTCCACTGGTTCTATCTCTTTTGGAAATCCCAATCCTGCCACCAGTTCACCTTGCCCTTGAGGTCGATAATAAAATACCAGACTGGGATCTGAAACCACTGGCATTCGACCAAAATTAGGAGGTAAATGGACGGCCATATCTGTTTCTCTACTCCATCGAATCGAGTGATTTAGGCCAACCCAACTGCCAACTTGATTACCCCAAGGACCAGCAGCATTTATAACGACCGGAGTACTTATAAATCCATCAGATGTACTTACTCCCGTGACCCTATCACCCTCAAGTGAGATCCCTGTTGCTTCTACTCCTTCGTAAACCTTTAGTCCCCAATCCTTAGCTTTATAAGCCAAAGATTTTGTAGTCTTGATTGGATCCGCATAGCCAGACCTCACCTCGTAAATACCACCAATCAAGCCTTCTGTATTCATATCAGGAGCCAATTCTTTCAAGTCCTCTACAGACATGTCTTTCACTTCTACACCATTACTTGATTCCATCTCCAGAATATGTTTTCCTGGAATTCTATTCTCTTCATCAATTAACAAGAGAAAACCGATTTGATCAAAACCACAATCTCCTCCTAAGAGCTCCTCTGATCTTTCAAACATTTGCACTGCTTTCCAAGCAAGCTGCACAGTCATAGGATTAGAGTAGTAGGTACGTACATTTGCTGCAGAATGCCCCGTACTCACTGCAGCGAGTGAACGCTTCTCTAAAAGCACTATGTTGCCAAAACCTTTCTTTGCCAAAAAATGAGCAGCACTTGCTCCAAAAATCCCGCCCCCAATCACGACAGCATCGGCATTACTATCCATTAATATCTCCTTTAGTTACGCAGTTTCTTTGTTGCTTGTTCGTCAATTGTCCAGTTTTCTCTATCGATTACGACTTTATACACAGATCTAGCTCTCTCGTGGCTAACTTTCCCTTCCCTAACATCACGAAGAACCAATTCTGGGATACGGGCATCTGGAGGCCCATAGCCGCCGCCACCACAAGTCTCATAGCTCATAACATCACCGACATTTAAGTCAACCGTAGTTTTTGAACTCAAATCGATTTCTTCGGTAGCAGTGATGTATCTATAGGAAGCCTTTTTCCCAGAGCCACCACCAAAAAGACCCCACGGACCCCATCGGTCTCTGTCCGCTAAGACGGTAAACAGTGCAGGAGTATAAGGGAAAAGATAATCCCGCCTCACTCCAAGGCCTCCTCTAAATGTTCCCGGACCTTCGGAATCATCTACTAATTCATACCGTAAAATTCGAACAGGGTAGTTGATTTCTGTTTCTTCAACCGGTGCATTTTGAGTGTTTTGTCCATGCGCCTGGACAGCATCTGGACCATCACTACTAGCTCTCCCACCGAACCCGCCTGCAACGGTTTCTAGGAAACAATAAAAATCCCCAGAGTTTGGTCTTTGGCCTCCAAATCCAGAATGGCAAATCATTGCTTTGGTGCCTGCAATCATTTCATTAGGCATAGGTACCGACAACGCCTTAATAATTACGTCAGTCAGTCGATCCTGAGTTTCCCATCCTCCCACTACAGGGAAAGGATGAACACAGTTAACAACGGTTCCCTCTGGCGCATTGACATTAACATATCTATAGAATCCTTCATTGACTGGGATATCGGGATCAATAATACACTTCAAGACAAAAGCACACGCTGAATAAGTCTGGGCATATGTGGAATTAACTGGTGCATTGCGTTGTGGGTCAGATCCAGATAAATCAAAGGTTACGCTATCCTCTTCAATGATGACCTTGGCTTTCAAGAGCACTGGCGATTCTGTAAATCCATCATTATCCAGATATCCTTCTGCCGAGTACTCTCCGCGAGGAAGTTTTGCTATGGCCTGCTTGGTTCTTCGGGCCCCATAATCAATCAATTCATCCATATAAGTCAAAACAGTTCCCAGACCAGACGTATCTAGTAAAGAATGTAGTCTCCTTGCCCCCGTATTATTCGATGCTATTTGGGCACGAAAATCTCCTGCTGTTTCCTTTTTTGATCGAACTTGCGCCATGATAAAGTTCATGACATCCTGCACAACTTTCCCTGAAGAAACTAATTTGACAGGTGGAATAATAACTCCCTCCTGATAGATCTCTTTAAACGAGCCAACACTTGCTGGTGCTCCACCACCGACATCCACATGGTGTGCTAAATTCGCAACGTATGCCACCAAAGTTCCTTGATAGTAAACAGGGCTTATAAGACAAATGTCGTTTAGATGGACACCACCTATATAGGGATAATTGACAACTAAGGCGTCACCTTCTCCTAAATGTTCGGACTTGTAAGCAGCAACCGACTTTTGTACTGTCTTAACCATTGATCCTAAGTGGTTGGGCTGTGAAAATGACTGCGCTATAGGCCGAAGCTTCGAATCAAACAAAGCACACGAAAAATCACATCGTGTCTTTATATTAGTGGAATATGCAGATCGCCTTAAGGCAGCTGCCATTTCCTCAGTTGCTTCTACAAATGCATTTCGAATAACTTCAAATTTTATTGGATCAATAGTCCTAGCCATAGCGCTCTCATATCCTCACTGAACCCTGTATCTCATTATTCACGAGTCAGATTAAATAGGCAAGACTCACCTTGATTCTGAAGTTAGCGACCGAGCTATTTGAAAACGGCTGACAAAAGGATTCTTGACCGCCGTTTATAGGTGTCCTTATAATACCCCCGAGTTCGCAAGAAACAATTACCGAGTGAACTTTCGTGAAAAACAGCTTCCTTAGCATTCTGGCAGAAAAGGAGTAGGATTATTACCTCATCGACCGAGGACCCAACAATAAATGATGACCTATAAATTTATTAAAACTCACACGGAAAACGGCGTTGGCATTATCACACTGAATCGGCCTGAGAAACTGAATGCACTTAATTTCGCTCTTGGTGAAGAAGTTGACCACATTCTGGATGAATGGGATGTCAATGACGACATTCGCGCCATCATTGTCACAGGAGCTGGTGATCGGGCATTCTCCGCAGGAGCAGACATTCACGAAATGGCTGATCTTACCGTGGATGACACTTTACCCTTGCAAGTAAAGCGTTGGGACTATTATTGGCATTTGGCTACATGCAAGAAACCCACTATCGGAGCCCTCAACGGTTTAGCCTACGGTGGCGGAGCCACTGTTGCATCTTGTTTTGATATCCGCATTGGCTGCCCGAAAACCGAGTTTAAATTTCTGGCTGCCGCATATGGGAGATTGAATTCAACCTGGTCACTACCATTACTCGTAGGATTGCCAATGGCCAAAGAACTTCTCTACACCGGCCGGTTGATAAAAGCAGAAGAAGCTGCAAGCATTGGTCTTTTAAACCATTTAGTAAAAGAAGAGGACTTGATGTCTAAATCAATGGAGATAGCTACCGCAATCGCAGGCAATTATCCAACTAGTGTTCAGTCTATCAAGAAACTCCTACATGATAATATAGGAAGTCCTCTGCGAAACCATCTAGACGTGGAATGGGATATAGTCAAAGAATCTCTGCAAAAAGTCACAGTAAAAGAAGGGTTCAAAGATTTCCTTACCAGGAAAGGTAAATCTTCCCAAAAATAAACTAAAGAGAGGCTTGTCGTGGGAATACCAAACACTCCATTATCAAATGTACGGGTTCTGGATCTGGGAAGATTTCAGGCTGGTCCTAGATGCGGACTAGTATTGGCTAGACTCGGAGCAGAAGTAATCAAGATTGAAAAACCAGGTGAAGGGGATCGAAGTAGAGACCACGGGCCGTTTGTTCGAGGCCAAAGTGCCTACTGGGTTCAATATAACAGTGGGAAGAAAAGTTTGACCCTAGATACCCGTTCTGAAGAAGGCAAGTCTATTCTCAGTGAATTAGTCAAGGTTTCAGATATACTGATCCAAAACTTTCGACCAGGAACCATGGACAAAATGGGGTTCGGGTACGAAAAACTAAAAGAACTCAACAAAGGTATTATCATGGTCAATATCTCTGCCTACGGACAGTTCGGACCTTACTGGGAACGCGTGGGTTTTGACCAAATAGGCCAAGCCTTAAGTGGCCATATGTCATTAACTGGGGAAAAAGATATGCCTCCCATAAAAACATACGCTCCAGTCGTTGATCGAATTACAGCACTACATGGAGCTATAGCTGCACTTGGAGCCTTATGGGAAAGGAATTTGTCTGGCGAGGGACAAACTATAGATGTCTGCTTGGCAGATTCAGGGTATAGCCTAACTGAAATACCTGTTTCTGCTTATCGAGGGACAGGATACGTCACTGAAAAAACAGGCAATCGCTACGGTGCGCCTCCCAATGGGACTTATCCTACCAAGGACGGGTGGGTTTTATTAGTAGCGACAGGAGCAGAAATATTCCACCGATTGTGCTCTTTAATGGGCAAGGAAGACTGGATTGGAGATGATCGCTTTGCTGATTTTGAAAGCAGAGAGGCTAATATAGATATTATTGAGGAAGCGGTTATTGAGTGGACAAAGAGTTTGACTGCAAAGGAAATCGTGTCCCTATGTGCTAAAGCTGATGTTCCATCATGCCCAGTTAATAGTCTCACGCAAGCAGCTGAGGATCCTCACCCATGGGAGCGAAATATAATGACGGAAGTGGATGATCCAGTGTCTGGTACAATAGCGGTTTCCGGAGATTATTTTCATTATGGAAGAAGTAATCCTGCGGTCGGATCACCACCAACTCCTGGACAACATACAGACCAACTGTTAAAAGAACTTTTAAATCTAAGCGAAGCACAAATAGAAGAACTTCGAAAACAAGCAGTCATTTGATGCTATCAATAAATCAATCTTACTGAGATGATTTTTGGTAGAATGAGACGGGTATTATTCCCCGATAGCTCAGTGGTAGAGCAGCCGGCTGTTAACCGGCGGGTCGTAGGTTCGAATCCTACTCGGGGAGCCAATTCACACTATTTCACATCTCTGTTTTTCAATGTGGCCAAGACAAAACCCCAATATAGACAGTCTGGCTTGTGATTCTTGCATACACAGACCAATAGCCATCAGCAATAATCTCAGGGAGGATACTGAACGTGAATGAATTCAGCCTGGAAGGGAAAAATGCTCTTATAACTGGTGGAGGAAGAGGAATAGGCCGGGCAATAGCCCTCACTTTCGCAGAAGCAGGTGCTAATGTTGCACTAACCGCAAGAACGATGAATCAGTTAGAAGATGTAGCTGATGAAATTCATTCCATAGGCAAGCGTTCCCTAGCTTTCCAAGCAGATATCAGTAATGCTGACAGTGTTCGAGAAATGGTTGCCGGAGTTATTAATGAATTTGGAGTTATCGACATCCTAGTAAATAACGCGGGCATTAGTACCACTCCATTTTCTGACCCGTTAAGTGATGCTGCTTGGCATCAAGTTATTGAAACGAATCTCAGTGGGCCTTTTTATTGCTGTCGCGCTGTAGCAGAAGGAATGAAGTCACGACATTCCGGAAGCATTATAAATATTTCTTCGATTAGCGGAGCTATGGCTACTGGTGGTAGTGTTGCTTATAACAGCAGTAAAGCAGCCCTGAACATGATGACTAAAGTGCTTGCAATGGAATGGGCCAGCTACAACATCTCAGTAAACGCCATTGGACCTGGCTGGTTTGAGACGGATATGAGTAAAAACTCTTTAAAAACACCAGAACAGCGAGCCAAGGCAAAGGAAGGAATCCCTATGGGTCGGTTGACTGACCTTCGAGATCTTGGTTTGCTGGCTGTGTACCTTGCAAGCCCAGCTGCTGAATGGATGACTGGTCAGGTCATTTATCTGGATGGCGGTGAAACTGGCGCCTTTCTTTAATTGTACGTAATGTTTTTTCTTTCTGTACCCTTTTCATGATGCAATCCAGATTTCACATTATTCGAATTTTCTCCAGAATTCACCAATTGATATATGTTCTTTCGGGTGGCCGAATTGGAACGCGTTGGAAAGGAATAACATTTTTATTACTTACAACAGTCGGCAAAAAGTCCGGTAAAATTCGAACGGCACCCTTGGCAGCTATACCATTTGGGAAATCATACGTTGTAGTAGCATCGTTTGGCGGTAGCAACGTGAATCCATCTTGGTTCGTTAACCTTAAGTACAACGCTATAGCCCAAGTTAGAATAGGATCCACTGTAAAGAAGAGTAAGGTCACTATTGTTGTGCCAGGAGATCCACTTTACTATGATCTATGGAAAAAAGCAGTAGCAATATACAGTGGTTTTGATAAATACAAACAGGCAACATCAAGGGAAATACCTCTTGTAATCCTCACACCGGTAAATTCTTAGTCTGGAAAGTTCTTGCTTGTCTTCCCTTTTTTCTTATATGTTTTAAAAAAGACTAACGGGATATCGTTCTAGTACGAGCAACTATCACTCAATACCATGACAGATTGGCAAATTATAAAGCAACATTTAGTTAAGAACGACAAGAGGCTTGCGTGCTTAATAGCATCATTTGGACAACCTACATTCTTATCTCAGCGAGCATTTGAACCCAATCTATTTGATCAGCTCATCAATTCCATCATTTCTCAACAGCTATCTACAAAAGTGGCTCGGACATTAAAAGATCGACTTTATCGACTGTTAGAAAGTACCGAATTCGTTCCTTCAGCACTGAGTGAAATGGAAACGGATGTGCTGCGCTCATGTGGACTGTCTTATGCAAAGTCTTCTAGTATTCAATCAATTGCCAAGGTATTGACTAACAATCCTACGTATCTCAGTGATCTAGCCGATAAGGAAAATCATGAAATCACTACAACATTGACACAGCTAAAAGGTGTGGGAACCTGGACGGCGCAAATGTTTCAGATGTTTGCTCTGAACCGACTAGATGTTTTTGCTCCTGGAGATGCAGGCCTGATGAAAGGAATCCGTATAATATACTTTCAGAACAAACCCCCTAATACAGGTGCCGTGGAAAAAGTGACTGCTAAATGGAAACCCTACAGGTCTATTGGATCATGGTACATGTGGCAAGTCGCCAATACTAGATAGGCTCTATTAATAGCGCACACGACTAATCATTAATCTAAGCTGTACTCATTATGGCTTTCAGTCGCTTCAAGGAAATATTTCCTCCCGAAATCACTAGAGCTACCTTCTTGCCCGATAAACGATCCTTGATCTTTAAAGCACACGCTAGAGTAGAAGCTCCTGCTTCTTCTGCAAGAGTATGCGCTTTTGTAGCTAAAGTAACGATACTACCTTCAATTTCTTTATCGTCAACAAGAACGAAATCATCCAAGAGCTCCCAAAGAATGTTCTGTGTTAACTCAAAGCCGATTGAAGTTGCTAGTCCCTCAGCTACAGTACTTGTTGGTGCACTCTTAATTCCCTTGCTTGTCCAAGATTGATACGCCGCTGGTGCCTGAGCAGATTGGACACCAATGATTTGAATTTTAGGATTGATCACTTTAGCAACAGTACAGAGGGCAGCAGCATTACTGCCACCTCCTATTGGTGCAATCACCACCTCAATATCCGGTATATCTTCCAACATCTCTAATCCATAGGTAGCAACACCAGCGATTATCAATGGTTCATTGGCAGCGTGAATATACGTTAAACCTCTCTGCGATGCCTCAGTTTCCACCGTTTCCCGTGCTTCGTCAAAGTTTTTGCCTTTCAAAATCAATTCTGCCCCCAGATTTCGCATGGACTCAACTTTACTTGTGTTGGCGTCTTCGGGCGAAACAATGACTGCTGGTACACCAAAAACGGAAGCTGAGTACGCAATAGACTGGCCGTGATTCCCAGTAGACGCTGTAATAACGCCTCTTTTCTTACTTTCAGCAGCCAAGTTGGACATGTAATTTATGCCACCTCTGACTTTAAATGAGCCTAATGCATGGTGGTTTTCATGCTTTAGGTAGATTTCAGCTCCCACCAATTTGCTCAATCCAATATAGGGATAAGTAGGAGTTTTGTTCACATAAGGCGCAATAGTTTCTCTCGCTCGTAGTACATCTACAAAGTTAATCAAGGACATAGTAACCCCCAAATATTATTGTTTTGTTTTTGATATAATTACAGAATTAAACTAACTAAATATCCACCTGTAGAGCATTCTACCTTAAGACATCCTATACACGAAACATAATAAAGGAGATTAATGCAAGAGTTTACACCATCATTAGGCACACCAAAAGAAGAACTCGATACACCTTCATTTATCATTGACCTCGATGCAATGGAAAATAATATTGAGAAAATGGCTTCTTATTGTAGGTCGAAATCAATTAATCTTCGTCCCCATACGAAACACCATAAAAGTCCTGATATAGCCAAAAAACAAATTGCAGCTGGAGCTATCGGTATCTGCTGTCAAAAACTAGGAGAAGCTGAAATTATGGCTTCTCACGGAATAGATAATATCTTAATAACGTATGAGATCATTGGATCTTTTAAAATCCGTCGGCTGATGGCACTCGCAAAAAGCACGAAGGTGTCAGTGACTGTGGATGATGTCGCAAACGTTGTTGATTTATCAGAAGCAGCCAATGCAGCCCAAGTATCTATTGGAGTTTTGCTCGATGTAAATGTAGGACAAAACAGATGTGGTGTTGAACCCGACAAATCTGTTATAGATCTGGCACAGGCCGTCGAAGCAGCTCCTGGACTCCAGTTCCTAGGTATTCACGCCTACAACGGTGCTATTCAAAGTGTAGAAGATGATGACAAAAGAAAATCCCTTGATTCAGACTCCATGGAAAAAACCCTTGCTGCCATTAACCATTTACGATCCGCAGAAATTCCCTGTGAAATTGTAACTGCTGGAGGAACAGGAACCTACAACATGACGGGTTCCTATTCCCATATTACTGAAATCCAACCTGGTTCATACGTTTTCATGGATGCTCAATATGGCAGGGTACTACCCGACTTTGTGAATGCCGGAACTATAATAGCTAGCGTTATAAGCAGGCCTACACAAGACCGAGCAGTAATCGATTGTGGAATGAAGGCTCTTTCAACGGACCAATGGCCCCCTATTATAAAGTCAGCTAGTGGGCTAACAGTTGCATCTGCATCTGACGAGCACCTAACAATAACCCTGGAATCTGAAACGTCTCAACAGCTGCGTCCTGGCGACAAAGTTGAACTTATTCCAGGTCACAACGACACCACTGTAAATCTTCATACCCATCTTTTTGGGATGAGAAACAATAGGCTTGAGGTAATATGGCCAGTCAGTGCCAGAGCGATGATCAGATGATTACAACCTCAACGATAGACACTTTCAGTTTTATTAAATTGCAAGTTGTGCTACTGCATCAGGATTCGGCTTGGCCTGACCCTGTTCAATGGCATGAATAAGACTCACAATCGCTTGGCTTGTTTCAGTTGCAACTCCTGCTTCTTTCCCTTTATTAACTACTAATCCATTCAAGTAGTCGATCTCAGTCCGTCTCTCTTTTAAAATATCTTGCAGGAGAGAAGGCATTGCCAGTTCATGGACTTTTTGAGACCTTTGGAGCAACGCCTGATCTAACTTAACCGATTCTCCTTTTGGCACACCCAAAATATCATCTACCGACAAATCTCCCATCACTGATGGTATCGGATAACCGAGCCGATTACCCACATCAACAGTTTCATAGGCAAGCTGTGAACTGACTTTTCTAAGAGCTGGATTCGTCCAGACCTCAGAAGATCTCAATCCTGTTGCACCGCAAACAGAATTAGCGACACAGTTAATTATCAATTTAGACCAGCGCTCTCCCCATAAATTCGATGTGACAGTTGCTTTATTAGCGTGACTCAGTACCTGCGCTATTCTTTCTGCTCTTTTGGTAATCTTCCCATCTAGTTCACCAACAAGGTAATTGACTCCTCCTACCCCGGTATTATCCGATTGCGTAATGGATCGAGTAATGAGAATTTTTGCTGGTTGCATCATCTGACAGTTACCCCGTACAACCACACCCACAGTCCGTGATCGACCTACAATTGGCATTATTACTTCTTCATTTATACTGTTTTGAACACTTACAACAGTACTGTCTTCTGTTAAATACGGGATCATTTTCGTGACAGCCATCTCAGTGTTATAAGATTTGACAGCCACTAAAAGCAAGTCAAACGATGCCTGTAACGTACCAATCTCGTTAATAGATATAACCTTACGTGGGTGAAAATGTCGCGGCCCAGCAACAGGATCATCAACCAATATTCCGTTGGACCGTATAGCTTCTACGTTTTGATCCCAAGGATCAATCAACGTTATGTCCTCACCAGCGTCAGCAGCCGCCCCACCTACGAAGCCTCCCACTGCACCTGTTCCTACAATAGCCACTTTCATCACATAGTCCTCCATTTAGCAACACCATAGTTTGGTGTTTAGTCACTTCACTCACTCTACAGTACAACTGGATTGACCGTAAAGTCGATAACTTCCCTCGATCCACCAGTGGTTTCCTATGATAGATCATGTGCGAATTAAGCTTGCTAAGTTTGTGCTACAAAAAGAAAAAATCCCAGGATTATGAATGCAAGTGACATTCCTGGTCCAAGAAATATTGCTGGCTTCCCTCTATTTCTAATTGCCCGAATCATTAGCATCAGTCCAAAAACGAACATCAAAAACCCAAGCTGATTAACACCCATGGCACTCCTCTATAAATTAAAACTCTAGACCTAACCACGAAACCAGTGTTTTCAGCTCGTTACGTGTCACATCATCGATATTAACTCCAGGATGTCGTACAAGTGCGGTATCAATTAGCCCTCGTAATCTCAGTGCCTCTTTCCTTATACTAAGCCCAATACCTTCTTGCATTTCCATTTGCACTAAAGGAAGGTATTTATAGAATAATTCTCGAGCCTCCCCGTGCTGCTGCTGCTGCATATATTGTACAATTTCCACAAAAACCTCTATGAAAGCAAAACCTGTCATTGCCCCTAAAGATCCCCTGTTTAATTCATCAAAGAGACACAAGCCTCCCAGGCCTCCGAACACACCGATCCTGTCACCCAAGCTCTTCTTGATCATTGATAGCTTAGCGGGAGTCGGGGGATCCTCTAATTTCAAATACTTAAAAGAAGGCAGCTGATCGGCCAATTGTTTCATTAATTCAACAGTCATATAAACACCTGATACTGCCGGATAATCCTGTATAACTAACGGCAAAGAAGTTGCTGCAGCTATTGATGAGTAATAATGTATTACCGCAGCAAGATTTGGTTTAGCTATAGGAGGTGGAGCGATCATTAAAGCATGTGCTCCTAATTGATCGGCCTCCTGACTTCTCGCCACAGCGACAGCTGTTCCAGATCCAGTAGTTCCTACTACAACTGATAACCCTGCTGCTTTCTGGACGACAAATTCAACAATTTTGTATCGTTCCGAATCTGTTAATTTTGCCACCTCGCCAGTAACACCAAGCACAACAACTCCCACACACCCAAATTCACGAGCTTTGACAATTAACCGAGCTAATGATTCATAGTCAACTTGCTCCGATTCATTAAAAGGGGTACTGAGCATCCAATGAACGCCAGCAAATTTATCCTGCATGAATTTCTCCTTATTTTCCTTTTTACTAGAATATTTATATCCTCTCGAATTAAAATTGTACAGTAATCTTTTTCTTGTCACATTTCGAGACCACAAAAGAGTGAGCTACGGCAGGATATGCATATATAATCGTATATAACAAGGAGGGCAGTTGTCATGCGACTAAACAACTATAAAACTATCGTGACAGGGGGCAGTTCTGGAATCGGAAAAGCGATTGTGGACTCGTTTCTGTTGGAAGGGGCTAAAGTTGCAATAATCGATAAGGATCCCATTACAAATATGGAACTGGAGAGGAATCCTAACTGCCTTTTTGTTAAGGCTGATGTAACGAAGTCTGCAGATATTGGTATGGCTGCAAAAGAGGCCGTCAACTGGCTCGGAGGACTAGATACCCTTGTGAACAATGCCGGGTTTGGTTTACCAGGAACACTGCTTGAAACCACTGAGCCCAATTGGCATCAAATGTTAGCTGTAAATCTTACTGGACCCTTTCTCGTATCCCAAGTCCTTATGCCTCATCTAATTCAGTCCAAGGGCTCCATAATCATGATAGCTTCTGTTGCTGGAATGGTTGGAATCAAAGAACGAACGGCTTATTGTGCTACAAAAGGAGGGGTGATCTCTCTTATGCGGTCTATTGCGTTAGATTACGTGGGGGAAGGAGTCCGCTGTAATGCCATATGTCCGGGCACTGTTGACACACCATGGGTAGATAGAATGGTTGCAACTTACCCTGATCCAGTTCAAACTAAGAAACAGATGACTAACCGCCAACCAATGGGAAGGTTAGGCCAACCGCATGAAATTGCGTCAGGTGCCGTGTACTTAGCATCAAAAGACAGTAATTTTGTTACAGGATCATGCTTAGTGATAGACGGCGGTTTGACCATGCAGTAAGGTGTGCTCACAAATAGGAGACGATCATGACATCAAATACCTATATGACCCAAGATGCCCTTGCCAGTGTGTTAAAGAAAGTTCCCCGAACACCTTTGGCATATTTACCGACGCCTTTGGAAGAAGCTAATAATTTAAGTAAGGCATTGGGCGGACCCAAAATCTTGATAAAACGTGATGATTTGACCGGACAAGCACTGGGTGGCAACAAGATGAGACATTTGGAGTACCGCCTTGCTGATGCACTTCGCAAAGGATGCGACACATATGTATACGCCGATAGTAAAAATGCAGGAAGACAAACCGCCTGCGCTTGTGCTAAAACAGGGATGAAATGTATCTTAGTAACTCCGCCCCTGCAAAGGCCCTACCAAGGAAATATGCTTCTATCAGTTTTATTTGGTGCAGAATTGCGAGAGGCTGGAGAATCAAAAGAGGATGGCATATCCGCAGCAGAGCAAATTGGCATTGAACTGGCTGCTGCTGGCCACAAACCCTACGTTGCTCAAGCAGAACCAATGTTCCATATGTCAGGCGTAATTTCTTATTTAAACGCTACCCTTGAACTTCAGAAACAACTCACGGATATTGGCATAACCAAAGTCCATATCTTCCTCGTGAACGGGCATTCTCAAGTAGGTCTCCAGTTAGGAGCCAAAATACTGGGGCTGCCGTGGCGAGTCACCGGCATAGGCGTTGGCCAAGATTTCGAACAAGACTTTCCCCTCACTGGATGGAGTGAACAAGTCGCTAGCACTTTAGGGCTACCGACTGACTTACCGGCCAGTGAAATAGAAACAACTTTTGATTATGTAGAGACATATTCCGTACCTACAAAAGGCTCTGTCGAAGCTATTAACCTAACTGCTAGCACTGAAGGAATTGTCCTTGATCCAGCATATTCAGGAAAATCAATGCACGGAATGATTGATTATATAACTTCAGGGAAAATTTCTCCCGATGTTCCAGTCGTATTTATCCACACGGGGGGAATCCCAAAGCTTTTTGAGCATGCAGATGAGGTAGTTTACACGACGCATACTAAATAACGTATAATTTCTGCAACCGTCTAATTTTCACCTAGGGGTGCATACTATGCAAAAGCCTGTTTATTACACGCCAGAACAACTGAATAAAGCTATAGAGCAAACACCAAGGTTTAAATTTGTTAGCGGTACAACGCCTTTAGAAGAGGTCCAAAATCTTTCCCGATTCCTTGATGGTCCTCCAATTTTCGTCAAAAGAGACGATCTAACCGGACCAGCCTTTGGGGGCAATAAGGCCCGTCATTTTGAATTTGCCATGGGCCATGTCTTAGAACAAGGACATGACGTAGTGATCGCACAGTATCCCCCTTCATCTAATGCCGCTAGAGTAATGGCAGCTGCTTGTACGAAAAGTGGGGTTCGGTTTATTTTGCTGATCAAGCCCGGCGAACATCTTAACCCTCTACAAGGTAATCCCCTAATTTATCATCTAATGAACGCTGAAATGGTGTTTTTAGAAACTTCAGATTCGGAAGAAATATTGACGGAGATTAAATCTTTAGAAGACCGACTTAAACAAGCTGGCCATAATCCGTTCACATTCCAATACACTCCGTGGGCTAACCACGCAGGAACACTGGGATATTTGCACGCTTCAATCGAGATAGCTGATCAATTGAATGAAAAGGGCATCAATGAGGCACAGTTTTATGTCGTCGCAGGCCATTCTCATGCAGGATTACAACTCGGTGGAAAGTTAATGGGTAAACCATGGCATGTTACTGGAATACCAGTGAGCGACTATGTAGACTTCACAGAGGCAATACCGAGCTGGACCAAAGGAGTCAGTGAATTATTGCATCTCCCTGTAAGTATTACTCCAGAGGAAGTGCAAATAGACCGAAAATACGAGGGAATTTATCCAGTTCCTACAGAAGCAAGTATTGAAGCAATTCATATAGCAGCTAAGACCGACAACTTAATTTTGGATCCAGTTTACACAGGCAAAGCCATGGCAGGATTAATAGATCATATTAAAAAGGGTCTGATATCTAAAGAAGTCCCCGTGGTTTTCATCCACACGGGTGGAACTCCATTAATTTTCCAACACGCAAACGAACTACAAGAGAATCTAGTTCGTCATAGCGGGATTGATACACTTTCCACAGATTAACCAAAGCAGGAGTAGGGATGATAATAGATCTACATAGGCATACATGGTCATTTTACCAGCGCTACCCACAAGCGTCGGAAATTGCTTCCAAAAACCCCGGCAAGCTAGATCCCGTCCACGCACAAAGCGATCCATTGCCTCTAGTTCCAGATTGGAAGGAAGCTGCCTTGGATCACATAAACGAACTTGATGAATCTGGAGTGGATGCAACGGTTATCTTTGTAGCTGACTACGGATTACGACTAGGAGAACCCACATTCACTATAGAAGGAGAAAACAGGTTATCTGCAGAAATGGGCCGAGCATATCCGAATCGATTAATCCCTTTTTTCGGCATTGATCCCAGAAGAAATAATGCCGTAGACGCATTTGAACGCGCGGTAACGGACTGGAACATGAAAGGGCTAAAAATCCATACAACGGTGGGGTTTTTCCCTCATGATCGAGTAGTGTACCCTTTTTACGAAATTTGTGTGGCCCGTAATCTACCGGTTACTTTTCATTCCGGTCCTATGCCATCACCTCTCGTGAGCAGATATGCCCAACCACTTCATTTTGATGAAGTCGCAGCTGATTTTCCTGAGCTCACCATCATAATGGGGCATGCAGGAAGAGCCGCATGGCCTGAGGCTTTGAACATTGCACAGATGAAACCCAATATTTACTTGGAACTGTCGACGTGGCAAGCACATTTTGACTACCCAGAAGATGCAATCAAGGCAATCTATCGAATGTGCCAAACAATCGGAGTAGAAAGAGTTCTTTGGGGAAGTGATAATCCTGGTTGGAGACATGCCATGCCGCTCAAGAAATGGGTTAGTACCATCCAAGATCTCCCAGTGACAGGTAAAAAGTTTGGTTGTGATTTTACAACCAGTGACACTGAGGCCATTTTAGGCAAAAATGCTGCTCGCATTCTAGGTTTAAAGTAAATAACTTTCGACTAGTACTAAACACCACTCAAGAAAATATTACCGTATCTGTCCACGTCCCCTTTGTATTCTGGGTGGATTATTGTTGTTGAATCCATTTCTTCAATGATAGCAGGGCCTTGTAACACATCCCCACTGGAAAGCTTATACCGATCGTAAACAGGGCAGTCAACAAATCCTTTGCTTTCAGCAAAATAGACACTTCTCGTGGTGCGTCTGGCGGAGTCGACACCACCTGAGGTCTTGCCAATTTCACGCAAAGTCGGCTTAGCTATATCTCCAACTGCTGTCAGTCTGATAGCAACTATTTCAACTGGCTCTCCAGGAGCACTAAAGCCGTATGCCCTTTCATGTTCCTTATGGAATTCCTCGAGGATTTGATCCCGACGAACACCATCAAATTTTCCGGGCTCTACCACAATTCCCAATTCATAACTCTGTCCAATATACCTTACATCTACTTGTCTAATAAATCGGATGCTATTCTCCTCCATCCCTTCATTCGACAAGGCCGTACGGCCTTGAGTTTCCATACCTACATAAGTGTTCTCTATTGCAGATAGATCAAGCTCGTCAATTGGCTGAATTAGTGTGTTTGAATAATCATGCTTTAAGTCTGTAACCAATAATCCAGTAGCAGATGTAATTCCAGGACTCATCGGGATTAAAGTTCTGGGGATTTCAAGTTGATCAGCCAGCCGATTAGCGTGTACTGGCCCAGCTCCACCAAAGGCTACCAACATAAATTCACGTGGATCATAACCTCTCTGTACTGAAATGCGCCTTAAAGCATTCACCATAGCAGTGTTTGCTATTTCAACAATACCCAAAGCTACTTCCAAAAGATCCAGTCCTAGCGGCTTCGCACATTTCGATTCAATCGCTTTTGTTGCACCTTCAACATCTAATTTCATTTTGCCGCCAAGAAAATACTCAGGATCCAAGCGACCTAACACTAAATTGGCATCAGTAATCGTAGGTTCTTCTCCTCCTCTCCCATAACAGACAGGTCCCGGATCAGCTCCCGCACTTTGTGGACCTACCCGGAGAATTCCTCCA